>VTLG01004015.1_pt1 | contig 49000 bp, 63 predicted proteins | sample 4694571 | NCBI WGS metagenome assembly VTLG01 (sample SAMN12604809, study PRJNA352737) | marine metagenome | biome: ENVO:00000447; feature: ENVO:00000209|ENVO:00000569|ENVO:01000036; material: ENVO:00002151; isolation source: viral sequences binned using virsorter ... | reverse complement strand
AATTACAAATCTTTTTGTTATCTTTACTATGTAAAGTAAGAGATATGATAAAATCAAAAGAAAACAAAAAAGTAGGAATCGAAATCGATTTAACAGGACCTGATGGTAATGCTTACGCAATCTTAGGTTTGGCTAAAAGATTATGTAGAAACCTTGATATTCCATTTAAACCACTAATGGATGAAATGACAAGTGGTGATTATGAAAATCTAATCAAAGTATTCGATGATAAGTTCGGTTCTTTTGTAACAATGTACAGATAAAATGAAAAATATGAGTAAATACGGAATAAAAATTACAAAACCTTGGTCAAAAGAAATGTATGACCATAATGATAAGGTAGCACAATTGATGAAAGGTGAGATATTACTTAGTATTCATAAGAACAGAAATAATTGGGACAACCTAAATGAACTAATGGTTCTTTGTGGTGGTGTTCAATATGGTGATGGATATAGTATTGATGACCTTTATTTAGATGTGAATAAAGAAGTAGACAATGTTCAAAACTATTGGTTAAACGAAGAGTATCCTTACTATGTTAAAAAAGGATTAGTAAGTGATATTGACTTAGAATTTATAGGATATTAATATGACAAATTTAGAATTAAAAAAAGAAAACTTAAAATTAAGGAATCTAATATCAGATATTTGGAAAGAAGCGATTTTAGCAAAAAACTTTAAATCAAACAACCAACAAATAATTGATATGATTGAAACCCATATAAATTTGGAAAGTTCATAAATATTTCGTATATTAGTTACGGATGAAAATTGTAGATAGCAATAAACAACTTAGGAAACATATATCCCAACTCCAAGGGGAGAGGGTTATGGTATATCCTATACTCACAAGTTTAGATAAACACTCCATACATACACGAGTATCGGCATTAATCATATCAGATGGTACATTGGACCTATTTATCAATTATCATAACATAGACGCAACTAAAATAGACGAAAAGGTAGAGTTCCATAACTTCAAGGAAGTTTATATAGTAGGTATGAAAGACTTTTTATATCACTATCATTTTTTACCTAATATGTACGATTTAGAAATGTCTTTATTTTGGCAAGCTAAGAACTTTGATGTAGATGAGAAACCTATATACACTATCTTCAGAAGAAGACAGGCACCGAAGGCAAATGATTTGATTCCGATATGGAAACACTATGAACAATTTCAAGATTGGAAGAAAATTTTTGGTGACTCAAAAATTTCTAAATTCTCACAACTTTATCCAAAAAGTTTGGGTTGGATAGAAAAGAGTGGGTTGTACACTAATATGGGTTATGAGTATACTCATTATAATCCATTGACAACTACATCACGACCTTCAAACACATTTAAAGGAACAAACTATGCGGCACTTAAAAAAGACGATGGTGTTCGTAGTAGATTTATATCAAGATTTGAAAATGGTAAATTATATCAATTAGACTTTGATGGATATCATATTAGATTGATTGCAAAACTGATAGGAGTTGATATACCATTGGATAAGAAAGCACATGAGTGGTTAGCAAATCAATATGGTAAAGATTTGAGTGAAGCAAAAGCAATTACATTTAGACAACTATATGGTGGAGTAGAGGATGAATACTATCACATACCATTTTTCAAAAAAACATCAGATTACATAAATTCATTATGGTTAGATTTTTTACGAAATCGTGAAGTACTAACACCTATTTTACAAAGAAAAATTAAGTTTGATGAAAATCTAAATAAAAATAAATTATTTAATTATATTTTACAAGCGCTTGAAACAGAAAGAAACATACTTATTATAGACAAATTGTCTAAAATCAACTTGAAACAAAAGTCTGTACCTATACTATACACATATGACTCAATTCTATTCGATGTTGATGAAAATGAAGACAATTATATTAGGGAAGTAAAAAGAATAATGGAAAAAGATGGTTTCCCAACACAATTAGAAGTAGGAAACAATTACGATAATATGGTTAAGTCCAATATTTAGATATTTATAGTTATGAAGAAATCCCACAATATAGTAGATAGATTATTGAAGAAAGTTTGGTCTGATATAGACACTAAACTTACTGAAGGTATTTATACTGAAGAATTCCTAAAATCTTTTTATTATCATCTAATTGATGAGGTCGGTGAAAAGAATGCAGACATCTTAATGCAAGAATTTCAAAGAGAAAAAGAAACCGAAGAAGAAGATTCAGCTGACGAAAAAGAAATTGATAAATTTGGAATGTTAACTCAAATTGAAAAAGATGAGTTAAAGAAAAAAGAAAAAGTTAAAGAAAACGCACTAATTGAATTAGGACAACTTCTTAGTGAAGCTTCAATATACGATAACAAATATGCAATAGGTGATAAATTCATACCACTTAAAAATACCGCAGACTTATTGAAATTAGGATTACCAAAGGGTGAAAAAGTACCTAAAGGACCTTTTACTAAAATAGGACCTACTGAAGATGGTGTTCAAGTAAAAATAAATAATGGTCAAACTGTATATGTATCTGCCGAAGATACTGGTAAAAATTATATAATTACCGCTAGTAATAATAACATTCAATCTTTATTCGGTAAAATGAGAAAAGGTTCTAAACCAACCGATGTAAACTTCGATACAGAAACGATGGAAACCGCACAATGTATGGGAACATATGTAAATGGTTTCAGTATACTTAAACAATTAAATTCAGCTACCGAAGAAACTTTACCAAAAGTTACTAACGATGTAAAACAGAAATTTGTAAAAGCATTAGGAATGAGTGGTGACTATGCAAAACCTAATGAAATTTTATCTAAATTAGATACAATGCCACTTGGTGATTATTTCTTGATAGCACAATTAATGGCAGGTATGACCAAGTTTACAGATGATATGAAATTTAAAGGTGCATATATATGTCACAAAAGTATTAAATCATACTATCAAGCTACTGAGCGTTCTGAATTAGTAGATGGTGTAAAAGATAATACTGCTGATTGTGTTATATCTAATGTCCCAGCGTCTGAACTTGTATCTAAGTTAAGTGAAGGTTTACCTGTTGAATATGATAAAAAGGGTGTTTGTACAATAACTGGTACAAGTATTAAGTTTATACAAGTATCACTTAAAAAAGCAGAAGGTGGAGCTCAATTAGGTAAAATATACGGATTCTTAAAAGATAAATATAATTTATTGGGTACTGAAGATGTTAAGAAGTTGGCATTAGAGTCAGTTCAGTTGAATGAGGGATTACGAGACTTTTTAAATAAGGGTGTTGCTTTCATAAAAAGTATTGGTTCTAATTTATTACAAAAAATTTCTCAATTAGGAAAATTCTTATTTGGATTCTCAAAAAAGATATTCAAAGGATTAAAAAAATCACCAAAATCTGAAGTTAAAAAATTAGAAAAAGAATTGTTAAGAGCAGGATTACATGAAGGTATTTTAAATGAAGCTAAAAAACCATCTATATATGATTCTTTTGAACAAATTGCAAAAAATCAAAAAGTATTAGATAAGTTAGTAAGTAATGTGGATACTAAACTAAAAGCATTGTCAACCGCAGCTATATCAAATCCAGCATTTTACTATAACGGATATGAAAAACTTTCTTTGACTGCACCTGTAACAAAAGATACTGTTGCTAAGTTATTGACAAACTTTCAATCAGCAATAGTTCTTAAAAATATTTTGGGTGATTTATCTGGAGACGCAAAAAAGTTGTACTCACAACTAATAGAGATAGAAAAAGAAATGATATATGGTAAAACAACATTACCTTTATATAAAGTCTTTGGTGTGGATAAAGATGGAAAGGGAACTACATATAAACAATTCCCTGGTTCATCAAAATTTGTAGAAGATAAACTATCAAAAGACTTATCAGACACAATTGTATTCTTTTTAAGAACAAATGCAAAAGATGGTAAGTATTTCGCAATGACGGGATATGGATTAACAGGTATAAATGAAACAACAGGTGATATGAAGTATTCACAATTTAGAATGGGAACAAATTCATCTGGTAGATATAGTTACAACTTTGAAGGTACACAAGAACTTCCATTAGGAAAAGTAAAGTCAGCTTTGAATGTAAAATAAGGGAAGATGAGTGAGAACACAATTATTATGTACATTTACTAATGAGGCTGAATTTGAATCAGTTTTAGAAAACATTCAAAACTCATTTATCCTTTATAGTAGAAAAATATTTATTTTAAAATTAAAACCATCACAAGAATTAGTGATTAGTTACAATATAATACCGAACAATGAAAGAAAATTCTTAGGAAGTACCATATTGGCACATCGTAAGAAAGAATCAAATACCATTTATACAATCAACGCATTAAACAGATTGATTGTGGACCTAAATGGTGGTGTTGAGGATAAAACATACAAAATCAATTGGGAAGATTACAGAAACTCTATGATTCTAACTGATGGTGAGGGTTACAAAATACTAAAAACAAGTTTATTCAGAATTGTTAATGTAAATTAATTTTTATGCAAAAAAGTTATGATGGATTCAAAGAACTTCTAAAGTTTTCACATCAATTTTACTTAGACAAAGAACTATTTCAATTAGGTAGTGGTAAACAGATACCTAAAAAGTTCATAACTCCAAAAACCGCAATGGTAATCGGCGATGATGATGTATTGGTAGACATACTAACTAAATCTAAAATATTTTCTGAAGTATATAGTCAAAATAGTACACAAATAGATTTTGAAGATGATTCTATTGACTTTTTGTATCTAAATGTATCACCTGAAGAACAATATAAAGTAATACAAGAAGTATATCCATATGCGAAATGGTTCTTAGTTGGAAACAATTTTGACCAAAAGATAACGACAGATATATGGAAACATTCAGATAGTACGAAATTAAAATTTAAAGATAATTGGTTTTTTCTATTTGAACAACACGCATGGACTTGGGAAGATACAATCAGAGACAAGAATGTAGCACATTTAAAAAAGGGTAAACTATTTACTAATTATCAGAACGACCCTCGTATTTACTATAATCATGTTGGTTCACGAGAAGAGTTCATGGAGTATAATGATGAGTTAAAATATACTGATTTTAAAAAATTTACAGATAGTGAAAGTCAGTATTTTAACAATCAAAAATTTAGTGCATAATGCAGTTAATTAAATATTTTTACATATTTATATGAGTAGTGATAACTGCAAAATAAAAAAAATGAAAAAACATTTGGATTTGTCAACCAAATGTTGTATATTAGTGACTAACTTAAATAAATAATAATTAAAAAAGGTAAATTATGGCAATTGATTTAAACGCAATCCGCAATCGTCTGAACTCTCTTCAGACTAAAGTAACAAAGACCGACAACTTGTGGAAACCACAACCCGGCAAACAACAAGTAAGGATTCTTCCTTATGTTCACAATCCCTCTAACCCGTTCATCGAACTTTATTTCCATTTTGGATTTGGTGGTAAGAATATTATCTCACCGAGTTCTTTTGGTGAAGCAGACCCTATCTTAGAGTTTGCAGAAAAGTTGAAAGCAACAGGTGATAGAAATGATTATCAACTTTCAAGAAAACTCACTCCAAAGATGAGAACTTATGTTCCTATCTTAGTAAGAGGTGAGGAGTCTGAAGGTGTTAAGTTTTGGGGATTCGGTAAGAATGTATACCAAGAACTTCTTGGATTCTTCGCTGACCCTGACTATGGTGATTTAACTGACCCCGTAAATGGTAGAGATGTAACAGTAGAATTTAAAACTGCTGCAGAATTAGGTAAAACCTATCCTGAAACTTATATCAGAGTAAAACCAAATACATCAGCTATCTCTGAGGATAAGAACATATTAGAAACCGCTAAAGACCAAATCGTTCTTGGTGATATGTTCAAAAAAGTTTCTTATGAAGAAATGGAAGGAATGTTAAAAGAATGGTTGGATACAGGTGAAGTTTCTGATAAGAAAGAAGAACCTAAAGTTGAAGTAAAAGAAACTACAACTGCAACTTCCCCAGCGAGTAATGTAAAAGAGGCGTTTGACGACTTATTTAACGAATAATCTATGGCAAAGAAGAAGAAAGAATCGGTTCGTGATGAACTATCTTCCATCTTAGCTGATAACCTAAACAAGAAGTTTAAGTCCGCCCACAAGGTGGCTTACTTCTTGGATGGTGGTGAACAAACTCCTACCGACCTTGATGGTTGGATTTCGACAGGTTCACCGATGTTAGATTTGGCGATATCAAATAGACCAAATGGTGGATTACCAGTTGGTAGACTAACAGAGATTACAGGTTTAGAAGGAAGTGGTAAATCACTATTGGCAGCTCACGCAATCGCAGATACTCAGAAAAAAGGTGGTCTTGGTGTTTATATAGATACTGAGAATGCTTGTAATACTGATTTCTTAGAAGCGATTGGAGTTGACATTCAAAAAATGTTGTATGTTCCTCTTGAAACTGTTGAAGATATCTTTGAAGGTATTGATTCAATTATAGAATCAGTAAGGTCATCAGACAAGAAAAAGCTAGTAACTATTGTAGTGGATTCTGTCGCAGGTGCTTCAACTAAAGTAGAGATATCTGCAGACTACGACCAAGCAGGTTACGCTACTCAGAAAGCGATTATTATTTCTAAAGCTATGAGAAAGATTACAAATCTTATAGGTAGAGAAAGAATATCTTTAATTTTCACAAATCAATTAAGAACAAGATTAGGTGTTTCTTTTGGTGACCCTTGGACTACAAGTGGTGGTAAAGCAATTGCATTCCACTCTTCTTGTAGAATTAGGTTAAAATCAATGGGACAACTTAAATCTAAAATTGGTGGAGTAGACCAAGTAGTTGGTATCAAAACTCGTGCTCAAGTTATCAAGAATAGAATGGGGCCACCTCTTCGTTCAGTTGACTATGATATCTACTTTGATAGTGGTATCGACAATTATGGTTCATGGTTACAAATGATGAAAACATATAAGTTGGTAACTCAAAGTGGTGCATGGTACACTTATGTCGACAAAGAAACAGGTGAGGAAATAAAATTCCAAGCTAAGAATTGGGAAGACATACTCGAAGAAAGACCCGAACTAAAAGAGTCTATTTACAATGAGATTTGTAATTCATATATTATGGCTTACAAACAATCAAGTGAAGAGGCAAATATTGATAATGTTGAAGTAACAGATTTTGATGATTAACAGATACAAAGAATTACTCAAAGAAGTAAACAAAGAACATAATACAACAAAAAACGAATCCCTTAATGATAGAGTTCTTATCATTGATGGTCTTAATCAATTCATTAGAGTATTTGGAGCAGTACCTGCTTTGAATGATGATGGTGAACATTGTGGTGGTGTGACAGGTTTTCTCTTGTCCACCGCTGCAACGATTAGAAGATTAAAACCAACTCGTGTTATTATAGTCTTTGACGGAAAGGGTGGTTCAAATAGAAGAAAGTCCGTATATAAAGGATATAAGGAAGGTAGAACAGGTTTAACTAAGTTAAATAGACTTGCAGGATATGAAGACTTAGAAGACCAACAAGTATCAATGAGAAATCAATTCAAGAGACTCATTGAATATTTACAGATACTACCTATCACAATGACTTATATAGATTATGTTGAGGCAGATGATATAATTGCATACTTGGCAAATCACTACTTTAAAAAAGAAGTAACAATTTTATCATCTGATAAGGACTTTTTACAATTAGTAAATGAAAGGATTCAGGTTTTTACACCAACAAAAAAGAAAATGTACACCGAAAAAGAAGTTGTAGAAGATTATGGAGTAACTCCACAAAATCTAATATTTTACAGAGTTCTTATGGGCGATAAATCCGACAATATAAAAGGTGTAAATGGTGTTGGTATCAAAACAATAGAATCTAAAATGAAGTTTTTGACTGAAAATGAGCTTTCTTTAGACACATTCATTGAGAAATGTTCTTCAGAGTGTGATGACAAATTGTCAGAAAAACTTAAAAACAATTTAGATACTATTAATATGAATTATGGTCTCATGCAATTGGCTGACCCCGATATATCATCATCTATAAAATCAAATGTTAGAGACTTAATGGACACACATAAACCAGAACTAAACTTAGTAGAGTTTAAAAAAATGTTTATGTATGATAAGTTATATACTGCATTTGCAAATGTAGATTCTTGGTTAAGAAATTCATTTACATCGTTAGACAATTATCTTAGAAATCACTTTGATAAGTCAGAATAATTTTGTATATTAGTAAACTATGGAAAAATTAGGAAGTAAATTTAGCACCTCATTTCAGAATAAAATTATATCTTGTATATTATCTGATAGGTCTTTTACAAGACAGATTTATGATATTATGAAACCTGAGTATTTTGATTCTGAAGCGTCTGAGTGGTTAGTAAAAACAATCCTAAAGTATTTTAATGAATTTGAGAAAATGCCAACCTTAGATGTTCTCAAAGTTAAAATAAATCCAATAGAAAGAGATGTATTAAAAACTTCGGTAGTTGATACATTAAAATTTGCTTGGAATCATTTAGAAAGTGATGATTTGGAGTTTGTAAAAGAAGAAGTCCTTGATTTCTGTAAAAATCAATCTATCAAAAACGCAATCTTAGACTCAGTACCACTATTAGAGAGTGGCAAGTACGATATGATAAAGAAAAATATTGACACTGCGATGAAAGCAGGTCAAGACTCTGATATCGGACACGAATACAAATCTATGATTGTAGAAAGATATGAAGATACAGTAAGAAATGTGGTTTCTACTGGTTGGCAAGTTATTGATGAAATTACACAAGGTGGTTTTGGTAAGGGTGAGTTAGTTTTATTCGCAGCTCCACCTGGCATTGGTAAATCGTGGTCCTTAGTAAACATTGGGGTTAACGCAATGAAAGCAGGAAAGATAGTTGCACACTATACTCTTGAATTAAATGAAGGTTATGTTGGACAACGATACGATGCGGTACTAAGTGGTGTTGCAGTGGGAAATCTAAAATACAACATGGAAGATGTTACAAAATCAGTACAATCCGTAAAAGGTGATTTAGTTGTGAAACATTATCCAACCAAAACCGCAAGTGTAACTTCATTAAAGGCTCATATGGACAAGATGATTCTACAAGGTAAAAGACCTGATGTAGTGATTGTAGATTATGCAGATTTATTGAGAGGGCCTACAAAAGAAAAGAGACACGAAGAGTTAGAAGAAATTATTGAAGACCTTCGTGGTATGGCAGGTGAGTATGAAGTTCCTGTTTACACCGCTTCACAAATTAATAGAAGTGGTGCAGAGGATGACATAATCACAGGTACAAAAATAGCAGGTTCATTTTCAAAAATGATGACCGCTGATTTCGTGGTATCTTTATCTCGAAAAATAGAAGATAAACTCGCAGGTACGGGTAGATGGCATGTAATCAAAAATAGGTTTGGTCCTGATGGCATGACATTCCCATCTAAGGCAAACTTCTCAACAGGTCAAATTCATATTTACAATGACGATTCCATTGATGGTAAAAGAACTACTAACCAGATGAAACAAGGGGAGAGTTTAGTAAGAAAAGAATTAGCGCAAAAATATAAAGAAATGTCGGGTGATATAGATTTTTAATCATATATATTATCACCGACTATAACATAAAAGTTTAATTTAAAATCTATAAAATTACTATGGGATTATTTGATAATCGTATTCCGTTTAAACCTTTTGAGTACCCTGAGTATTATACAGAAGGTTGGTTGAAACAAGCACAAGCATTTTGGTTACATACAGAGATTCCAATGCAAGGTGACATCAAAGATTGGAATGAACATCTTACACCAGAAGAAAAAAACTTAGTCGGTAATATCTTACTTGGATTCGCACAAACCGAATGTGCAGTATCAGATTATTGGACAGGTTGGGTGACAGAATGGTTTCCAAAACATGAAATAAAACAAATGGCAATGATGTTTGGTTCACAAGAAACCATTCACGCAACTGCATATTCATATTTAAACGAGTCTCTTGGATTAGAAGACTTTGAAGCATTCCTACATGAACCAGCGACTGCAGAAAGATTTGAGAATCTTGCAAGTATAACAAACAGATATACTTGGGAAGACCTTAAAGATAATGCAGAGGCAAGAAAAGAAGTAGGAAAATCACTCGCTATATTCTCAGCGTTTACAGAGGGTGTGGCGTTATATTCCTCATTCGCAGTACTTTATTCATTCCAAATGAGAAATAAGTTAAAAGGTATTGGCCAGCAAATGAAATGGAGTGTAAGAGATGAATCTCTACATTCTAAGATGGGATGTCAGTTATTTAGACATATGTGTGAGGAATACCCTGAATTATTGGACCAATGTAAAGATTCAATCGAAGAGGCGGCTAAACTAATCGTTGAACTTGAGTTGAAGTACATTGATAAGATGTTTGAGATGGGTGACTTGGAAAATCTAAAAGCAGATGACCTAAAAGAATTTATAAAATCAAGAACAAATTCTAAATTAAAAGAATTAGGATACGATGGTATCTTTGACTTTGATGAAGAGAAAGCAGGTAATTTAGATTGGTTCTACCACTTAACAGGTGGACAAACACATACGGACTTCTTCGCTATCAGACCTACTGATTATAGTAAGGCAAATGAAGGTGAAGATTGGGACGACATATTTTAAAAAGTAGTTATGAAGAATCACGCAGAAAATTTAGGTTGGGAAGTTGGTGTGGATTTTCCCGTTTGGGCAAACACCGAAATATATGTAAAAACAATATCTAATGGTTATTTACTTCCTGGCGAAAAACCCAAAGACGCATATTGGAGAGTATCAACGGCAGTCGCAAGAAGACTGAACAAACCACAACTTGCGTCAAAGTTTTTTGATTACATATGGAAAGGTTGGTTAAATCTAGCGTCACCTGTATTATCTAATACTGGCACCGATAGAGGATTACCAATTAGTTGTTTTGGTATTGATGTAGGTGATAGTATCTACGAGATTGGTACTAAAAACTTAGAAATGATGTTACTTGCAAAACATGGTGGTGGTGTTGGTATTGGTGTAAATCAGATTAGACCTGCAGGTTCTAATATTACACAAAACGGAACATCAGATGGTGTTGTACCATTTTGTAAGATTTACGATTCTACAATCCTTGCAACAAATCAAGGTGCAGTTAGAAGAGGTGCGGCATCTGTAAATCTAAACATCGAACATGATGATTTTGATGAATGGATTGAAATCAGAGAACCTAAAGGTGATGTAAACAGACAATGTATGAATCTACATCAATGTATTGTTGTTGGTGATAAGTTCATGAGAAAATTAGAAGATGGTGTACCTGAAGCAAGAAGAAGATGGGGTAAAGTACTTCAAAAGAGAAAAGCTACAGGTGAACCTTATATAATGTTTAAGGGTAATGTAAACAAAGCAAATCCTGAAATGTATAAAGATAATGGACTAAAAGTGTTTATGACAAACATTTGTTCTGAGATTGTACTACATACGGATGAATCACATAGTTTTGTTTGTTGTTTATCCTCACTCAACTTAGCAAAATACGATGAGTGGAAAGATACAGATTTAATTTATACATCAATCTATTTCTTAGATGGTGTCCTTTCAGAGTTTTTACAGAAAGCAAAAAATATGAGAGGTTTTGAAAACGCAGTTCGTTCAGCAGAAAAAGGTAGAGCATTAGGATTAGGTGTTCTTGGGTGGCATACTTACTTACAAAGAAAAGGTATTTCATTTGAAGGATTACCTGCTCAATTTGAAACTCGTAAGATTTTTTCTCAATTGAAGATAGAATCAGAAAGAGCAAGTAGAGATTTAGCTACCGAGTATGGTGAACCATTATGGTGTAAAGATAGTGGATTTAGAAACACACATTTAAGAGCAATTGCTCCTACTGTTTCTAATTCTAAATTAAGTGGTAATGTATCCGCAGGAATAGAACCTTGGCCTTCCAATGTATTTACGGAACAAACGGCAAAGGGAACATTCATCCGCAAAAACCTTGAGTTAGAAAAGGTATTTAGAAAAGTGGGTATAAATAAAAAAGCAACTTGGGATAAAGTTTTAGAAGATGGTGGTTCAGTTCAAGATATAAAAGAATTGGATGATTGGGGATATGTAGATGGAAAACTCTTAAAAAGAGAAGACATTCCTCAAGAGGCATTTGATAAAGACCAAGTGTTTTGGGTCAAAGATGTATTTAAGACTTTCAAAGAAATTAATCAGTTAGAATTAATTAGACAAGCAGGCGTTAGACAACAATATATTGACCAATCAGTTTCGTTAAATCTGGCGTTTCCATCTGAAGCAAGTCCAAAGTGGATTAATCAAGTCACTATGGAATCATGGAAACAAGGGATTAAAACTTTATATTATATGAGAACAGAGTCCGTCCTTCGTGGTGATATCGCAGCACGAGCATTGGACCCTGATTGTGTATCCTGCGATGGTTAAGATAGGTAAATAAAATGAAAGAATATTTGTATTTTTCAGCACCATGGTGTAGTCCATGTAAGATGTTGAGTCCCGTAATGGAACAAGTGAGTAACACTATTCCTGTAAAAAAAGTAAATGTAGATGAACAACCAGATTTCGCACAAAAGTACGGAATCAGAAGTGTACCAACAGTAGTATTATTGGAAGGTGGACAAGAAGTTAAAAGACACATTGGTGTTAAAAATCTTAATGAGTATTTATCTGCTTAAAAATTAGAAATTAGTTATGAAAAACACTACTGCAAAGTTTTGTTTTAACACAATGGTCAATAATGAATCTCATGTTATTGAGAGGATGTTAGAAAGTGTATATCCATACATTGACTATTGGGTCATTCAAGATAATGGTTCAACCGATGGAACTCAAGACATAATTAAAAACTTTTTTAAAGAAAAAGGAATACCTGGTTTTTTATACCAATTAGATTGGTGGAAGGGGCATGGTATAAATCGAGACCATTGTTTGAGAACTGCATTAGAGGCAGACCATGGGTGTGATTGGATTCTAAGAGTTGACGCAGATGAACGATTACAAGTTGATGATGATTTTGATTGGTCTGTATTTAACGATACTTCGATAGAAAGTTGGAATGTTCCATGTCAAGGTCCTGGTGTTATGTATTTCAGAACTTGGATATGGAATACAAATCTACCTTGGAGATTTTATCCTGAAAAAGCACACGAGACAATTTACCTAAACAAAGATAATATAGGTGAAGACTTTCAGAGAGTAGCATTAGATAAAAAGTTTAGACATATATTAACTAATGATGGTCAAACTTGGTTACAACCAATGAAGTTTTTAAAAGACGCATTAAACTTAGAACTTGATACTGTTCCAAATAATAAAGTATTAGAAGATGGATATCATTTATTCTACATAGCTAAATCCTATCACGATACACTAAGAGATGAGTTTCCATTTGGTAAAGTTCATAGAGAAGAGTTTGCAAGAAGAAGTATATTTTATTTCAAACAATACATTTACCAAGTAAACCCAAAATATGAAAATGAAAAAATAGTAACTAATAAAAATGATGAGTTTGCTTATTGGTGTTGTTTTGGTATTGGTTGTGTTTATATGATGATTGAAAAAGATGAAATAGCACTAAAATGGTTTGATAGAGCTCATGAGTTTTGTTCTGCAAGGAATGAATCATTTGTAAAAATAGCAGAAATACATCAAAAAAATAAAAATTATTCGAGGATGTTACAAGCTACAAAAATGTTAGTAGATATAAATAGAAAAAACCCATTTCCAAGATTTCAGTTTTTGATAGAAGATAGTGCATATTATGATACAAGTGACTATCCATATGAACTTCATAATAAAGCAATAAGTAATGTCTAAGTATGATTATGTAATAGTAGGTTCAGGTTTCTTTGGTGCAGTATGCGCATACGAACTTAAAGAAAAAGGTAAAAAGGTTTGTGTTATTGAAAAACGAGACCACATAGGTGGTAATTGTTATACGGAAGAAATAGAAGGTATTCATGTACACAAATATGGACCACATATATTTCATACAAATAATGAAAGGATTTGGCATTGGATAAATCAGTTTGTAGACTTTCATCAGTTTCAACTTAATATAGTTGCAAACTACAAAGGTGAAATATATCCACTACCTTTCAATATGTATACATTTAATAAAATGTGGGGTGTTAGAACTCCTGAAGGTGCAAAAGAAAAGATTGAGTCACAAAAATTTGAAGGTAATCCTACTAACTTGGCAGAACAAGCACAAGCTCTTGTAGGCAAAGACATTTACGAAAAGTTAATCAAAGGTTATACTGAAAAACAATGGATGAAACCATGTATGTTACTACCTAAGTCAATCATCAAAAGATTGCCTGTTAGATTCACTTACAATAATAATTACTTTAATGACAAGTATCAAGGAATACCAATCGGTGGATACACTCAGATATTTGAAAGATTGTTAGAAGATATTGAAGTATTTACAAATACAGATTATTTTGACAAAAAAGATTTTTGGGATGGGTTAGGTGATAAAGTAATTTATACAGGTCCGATTGATTTATATTTTGATTACAAATATGGTGACTTAGAATATAAATCTTTACATTGGATGAGTAAGATGTACAAATCAAAAGATAATTATCAAGGATGTGCATTAATGAACTATACGGACTCAGAAACACCATATACAAGAGTCATAGAACACAAACATTTTGATAATCAAAATCAACAAGGAACTTATGTTAGTTGGGAGTATCCACAACCTTATGAAAGAGGAGTAGAACCATATTATCCTGTAAATGATAAAACTAACAATGAGATATATCAAAAGTATAAAAAATTAGCCGATAGTCAAGACAAAGTGATATTTGGTGGTAGATTAGCAGAATACAAGTATTATGATATGCACCAAGTAATCGCATCGGCACTAAAGAAAGTAGAAGACTTATGATTGTAATAGATGATTTCATAAAAGACCAAAAACTATTAGATGACTTGAAAAATGATAAAACATTTTTTGATAAAAAAGGTTATATGTGGTGGGATGGTTGGTGGAACTCACCTGCAAATACACTTAAGAAAAGACTTATACAATACATTTGGGGTGAAAACTCCCCATACCCATCAGTAAATGTTGAGGGGTTTGAATATTGGATTGGTGTTTACTCATCAACCGAGGAAAGAGATGAACTACCATTTCATTTTGATAAAGATGAGTATTGGTATAATCAAACAAAAGAAATAGTTACACCTGTAATAGGTACTGTTTTTTATCCATGGGAAAATGATATTGATGGTGGTTATCTTGAAATTTATCCACATGGACAAGATGGTGAACCTGAAAGGTTAGAACCAAAGTATAATAGGTTGGTTATATTTCCTGCAGGCGCCCATCCACATAGAGTTACTAAGGTTACTCGTGGAACAAGACGAGCAATCGCAATAAATTTATGGGATAAAGTACCATCTGGTTTAGAAGTTGGTGATTTATTTTTGGAAAATTAATAAAAATTTCGTATATTAGTGAAAAGGTTTAGAATGGCATTAAGAGGTGAATTACATCCACAACATAAATTAACAGAAAGACAAGTAAGGTCTATTCGTAAGTTGTGGTCTGTTGGACATCGTAACATTAGAGTATTGGCAAGAAACAACGGAGTATCACCTGCTAACATAAGAAAAATAGTTAGAGGTGAAACTTGGAAACATTTGTTGTTCGGTGAATTTAACGATTATCAATGAAAATTAAAGGGAAAGAGTATACAGATATTTCAAAGTTATCCGTAAGACCTATCTCAAAATCAGTAGCAAAAGACATTATCATAAAAAACCATTATAGTGGTATATGGACCAAAGTCAGTTATTGTTTGGGATTGTATGTTGAGGATGATTCACACTCTTTCTTTTCATCAACAGATAAGTTAATCGGTGTTGCAACATATGGTGACCCAATCGGAAGACACTCTGGTCAATCAATATCAGAGTTATTAGACAGAAAAGAAGTATTAGAACTAACGAGATTATTTGTATTTGATGGATATGGATGTAATGTTGAAAGTTGGTTTGTAGGACAAACATTTAGGTGGTTAAGAAAACACGCAAGACACATTATAGGACTGATATCATATTCAGACCCAAAAGCAGGTCACTTAGGAACTGTTTATCAATCTACAAATTGGATATATCAAGGAAACAGAATCAGACCAAACGATAGTTGGTTATTTAAGTTTGAGGAAAATGGTGAATGGCAACATGGTAGAACTATTTTTCCATACTATGGAACTAACAATCCAACCAAAATACAAAAAGTAATTGGTAAAACTTTTTGGATAAAAAAAGAACCAAGAAAACATAGATACATTTATATTTTGGATAAGTCGAAAAAAAATCGTATATTAAAGAGTTTGAAATATCCTTCATTACCATATCCTAAAAAGAGTGAGTTGTTTGAAGAAGAAATAAAAAAATTAGAACCAATTGAAAGAACCTAATAAACATTATGTAGATACATCAAAGGTTTCTATTAGAGAAATCAATAAAAGTGTAGCTAAACAAATGATTGTAAAATATCACTACTCTCATGCGTGGACCATGTGTAGATATGCACTCGGTGTATATTACAATGGTGATGATGGATTCTTTGGAAGTGAAAAACTGATTGGTTGCTTGGTATATGGATATCCCGTAGGTCGTTCAGCGATTAAGTCTGTAATTGATGGTTTAGAAAAAGATGAGTGTTTGGAGTTGACAAGATTGTTTATCCATGATGGATATGGTTCAAATATAGAATCATACGCAATGGGTCAGTCTTTTAAATGGATGAAAGAAAACGCACCAAAGATTAAGATGTTGTTAAGTTACGCAGACCCTGAACAATTACACCTCGGTGGCATTTACCAAGCGACTAATTGGTTATATCAAGATTGTCGTGATATACAATTAATGCCAAACTATTCAGTATCACTTAGTGATAGTCCTTATGATTGGATTCATTCAAGGACTGTATTTTCTAAGTGGGGGTCACATAATGTAGAACATTTAAAAAAAGAAATAGGTAAACAGAATGTAAGAGAGTTTTGGCGAAAGAAAGAGGCGCCTAAACATAGGTACATTCAAATTTTAGGTAAAAACAAATCAGAGAAACGGAAACTTAGTAAAATGTTAAAACATAAAACAAGTCCATATCCAAAAGACCCCGAAGAGTTTTTACCACCGATTGAAAAACATGAAACTTATACACCAGAAAACGCAGTTAGTTTTTGGTAATGTCATAAAATTTTTGTATATTTAACTTATGTATCAAAATGTATTCTTTGAAAAAGAAAAGTCTATCATCCATTGTTGGGATGACCAGAAAGGTTACTTTACATCTAAGTATCGTAGATATGCTTATGTGAAGGATGGAAATGGAGCACACCAATCTATTCATGGTGAAAGACTTAAGAAACTAAACTTTTGGAAAGCAGATGATGATTTACAATTGTATGAATCTGATGTAAATGAAATGACTCGATTCTTAATTGATGAGTATGGTGATTCAGATGAAGTCTCAACAGGACATACAATTATGACATTTGATATTGAGGTTGAAATGAATAGTGGGTTGCCTGATATAGAAACGGCAAGTAACGCAATCACTTCAATCGCAGGTCACGATTCTGTTACAAATGATTACTTTGTTTATGTTGTTAACAAGGGTGAAAAGATTGACAAAACAATCAAAGGGGCTAAAGTAGAATCGTTTGATACTGAAGAAGGGTTACTATCTGCATTTATGACAAAGTGGAGAGAAATAAACCCAACAATAGTTACAGGTTGGAATATAGATTACTTTGATGTTACTTATCTTTACAATAGATACAAACTATTGTTTGGACAACAATTCGCAAATCAGTTATCACCGATTGGTAAAGTATCTTACAACAAATATAGAAGTAGATACATCATAGGTGGTGTCAGTTGTTTAGACTACTTAGCACTTTATAAGTGTTACAACTTTACAGAGTTACCTAATTACCGATTAGATACAGTAGCAAGTATTGAGTTGGGTAGAGGTAAGATTGAATATGAAGGTAACTTGGACCAATTATTTAGGGACGATATAGAGAAGTTTATTGAGTATAACTTAGTTGATGTTGAATTGGTAGTAGACTTAGATAAGAAACTTCAGTTTATTGATTTGGCAAGAGCAATATGTCATACAGGTCATGTATTCTATGAAGACTTTTTATTTTCATCAAAGTGGTTAGAAGGAGCAATATTAACATTCCTTAGAAGAAGTGGTAGGGTAGCACCTAACAAACCAAGACGAAAACCAAGAAATGAAGATGGTTCTGATGGTGAGGGTAAATTTACAGGCGCTTATGTAAAAGAACCTAAACCTGGTCTTTACAAATGGGTTTACGATTTGGATTTAACTTCTCTATATCCATCTATTATTATGAGTATCAATATCTCACCTGAGACTAAGATTGGTAAACTAAAAGGTTACTCTGCCGAACAACACATGAAAGGTAACCTTGAAACTTATTCGATTGTAGATGATAGTGGTAATGAGTTTCCACCTTTACCTAAAGAAAAGTTTCTAAAGTTTATTGAGAAAAACAAATACTCTGTTGCCGCAAATGGTGTTTTATATAGAACTGATAAAGTTGGGGTCATACCTGAGATACTAAGTGTTTGGTTTGACAAAAGAGTTGAATACAAAAACTTGATGAAAAAGTATGGTAAAGATGGTAATGATGAACAATACAAGTTCTATGGTAAAAGACAATTGGTACAAAAGATTATGTTAAACTCGTTGTATGGAGTTTTAGGATTACCATCATTCAGATTCTATGATGTTGATAATGCTGAAGCAACTACGATTACAGGTCAAACTGTAATTAAAACAACTGAGTTGATTGCAAATCAATATTATTCAAAAGTAATAGGAAAAGAAGATGACTACAATGTTTATACCGATACTGATTCTGTTTTTTATCAGGCCGCTCCATTAGTAAAATCTCGTAATCCTGAACTCAATGAGGATTCGGATGAAGAAATGATTCCTGCGATTCTATCCGCAGCAAAAGAAGTAGAAACTCATATCAACAAGGTTTATGATACAATGGCAAAACGATTGTTTAATATTGATTCTCATAAATTTGACATTAAACAAGAAACAATTGCAAAGGGTGGATTTTGGGTATCAAAGAAAAGATACGCACAATGGATTATAAATGATAATGAAGTTGATTGTGACAAGTTAGATGTAAAAGGATTGGATGTAAAGCGAAGTTCATTCCCAACTTACTTCAAAGAAGTTATGAAAACTGTTTTATTAGATATTCTAAGGTCCGTTGATAAAAAAGAAATTGATACTAAGATTCTTGACTACAAAAAAGAAATGGAAGATAGACCATTTATTGATATCGCAAAGAACTCAGCAGTCAAAGGTATGAGTAAATATACAACAAAAACACAAGTATTGGGTGAGTTTAAAAAAGGTTCACCTGCTCATGTAAAGGCAGCAATAACATACAATCAATTACTTGCTTTCTATAAAGTACCATATAAATACGAACCTATGAAAGATGGTGACAAGATAAAGTGGGTATATTTAAAAAAGAATCCTCTTGGATTAGAGGCAACGGGTCTGAAAGGACATAATGACCCACCTCAGATTTTAAAACTTGTAGAACAATATATTGACTACGATAAAATTTGGGAAAAGGAGTTAGAAAATAAACTTGATGACTTCTATAAAGCTATGGATTGGGAAAAACCAAACCCAAATCTAAATAAAGCTTCAGAATTTTTTGGATTTTAAAAATAAATTTCGTATATTAATTAAAATAAACAATAGTAAATTATGAAAAAAAGCTCGTTTGAAGGTTTCATCACTAGATATAACTTAGGTGGTGAGGTCGAATCAGTTAAAATTGATTCAACAGAAGAAGGGTTATCTGTCAAATTTATATCTGACGATAAGACCCTATTAGGAAATGTAAGTAGTGATAACAAAGACTTCCCAAGTGGTGAGTTTGGTGTTTATACTACTTCTCAATTAAAAGGATTACTAACTGTATTAGATTCTGATATTGATGTAAAAGAAGGTGACGCATCACTTGTATTTTCAGATAAAGGAACTTCAGTAAACTATATGTTGGCTGATTTATCTGTTATACCTGTTGTGCCAGATTTAAAACAATTACCTGAGTTTACATCTACAATCAAGATGGACAATGATTTTGTAAACAAGTTTGTAAAATCAAAAGGTGCATTATCTGATTCAGATACATTTACATTCAGTTGTAAAAGTAACAAAGGTGAAGTAATCTTAGGTTACTCAAAGATTAACTCTAACAGAATTTCTATTAATGTAGAGTGTGAATGTGATGGTGATGTAGAACCAATTTCATTCTCAGCAAAATACTTAAAAGAAATCCTTAATGCTAACAAAGGTGCAAAATCATCTTCATTGAAGATTTCACCAAATGGATTAGCTCATGTCTCATTTGAGAATGATGGATTTAAGTCTAACTATTATTTAGTAGAGATTAAGTAATGCAATTTTGGGATACAGAACCAGCGAAACCTGTTTTTGACTACGATGTAGAGAGAAAACGATTCATTGACAACATGGAGTATTTGTCTACTATGCCTGTCGAAGAACAAACTCTTTACAAAAAGTGGCAGGAATGGAATTCAGATTTACCAAAGTCTATGGCAAGAAAACCAAGTCTTGCAAAGTCTTTTGATATGATTTGGAATCCAACTGACATTTACAATAAGGAACTGACAATCAAAGAAATTGAGGAATTAGAACCTTATGTAGAGTTAATTACAGATTCATCAGGCACTGCGAAGTGGACTGATATTCGTAAATGTATTTCATCTATGGAGTTTACTGCTAATCCTGGTCGTAATATAAAAGCGTTTGCTAAAGACCGAAAGAGTGGTAAAGTTCTTGGTGTAATATCTCTTGGTTCTGATGTAACATCTTTAGGTGTTCGTGATAAGTACATAGGTTGGCAAAAAGAAAACAAGTTTAAAGATGGTAAGTTAAATCATACTACGATTGGAACATCTATCATCGCAACACAACCTTTAGGATATAATTTCTTAGGTGGTAAACTTGTATCAGCACTAACAACCTCACCTACATTCAGAGATTTGTGGAAAGAAAAGTATGGACAAACTCTTATAGCAGTTGGTACAACTTCTCTTTATGGAATCCATTCTCAGTATAATGGAATCCCACACTTCAAAACATTAGGTGAATCAACAGGTAAAGTTTCTACTAAACCTGATAATGAATTTTATGATATCTGGCACCAATGGATTAAAGAAAATAAATCCGAAGAATACAAAAGAGTCACAACTCAAAAAGAAGGTATCCAAGGACCTGTATCTGGTATCAAACAAAGAATATTGTCTATGATTTTCAAAGAGTTGGGAATCAAAAGTACACAATATCAACATGGATTCAAAAGAGGTGTTTACTTCGCAATGATGTATGATAACGGAAATGAATTTCTTAGAAATGAGATTGATGAAAGTCAACTTAAGATGAAGAAGAAGTTTGAAGAAGGTGATGATTACACAATCAGATGGTGGAAAAAGAAAGCTATTAGAAGATACACTAAGTTACACGATGAAAACAGATTGAAACCAGATACATTGTATTACATGGATATTATTGGAATGAGTTGGGAAAAAGCAAAAGAAACATATTTAAAAGAAGTAGGTCGATGAGTAATTCACTATGGGTCGAAAAGTATAGACCCGATACATTAGATGGTTATGTTGGTAATCAACATATCTTAGACAAAGTAAAGATATACATTGAGAATGAGGATGTACCACACTTGTTACTCTATGGAGTTGCAGGAACAGGTAAGACTACCCTTGCAAAGATAATCACCAATCAGATTGATTGTGATTTAATGTATATCAACGCTTCTGATGAAAACTCTGTTGACGCAGTTCGTGATAAGATTCGTGGATTCGCATCATCAATGGGATTCAGAAAATGGAAAGTAATTATATTAGATGAAGCAGACTACTTGACACCAAATGCTCAAGCAGCACTTCGTAATCTGATGGAAACTTTCAGTAAATCTACAAGGTTCATTTTAACTTGTAACTATGTAGAAAAAATTATTGACCCGATTCAATCTCGTTGTCAGACATTTGCAATAACACCACCTTCTAAAAAAGAAGTGGCAAAAAGATTGTTTGATATATTAAACGAGGAATCAGTTAAGTTTGAAAAGGAAGACTTGGCAATCTTGGTCAATAGTGGTTATCCTGACATTCGTAGAGTATTGAACTCAGCACAAAGACAAGTTGTCAAAGGTGAGTTGAAGATAGATACAACATCTACGATTCAGGCAAACTATACAGAGGATGTAATTAAAGTTTTACAAGATAGTGGTGAAATGAAATCAAAGTTCAACACAATAAGACAGATTATTGCAGACTCTAAAGTGAAAGACTTTACACCATTGTATAGAGCACTTTATGATGAAGTAGACTCATATGCAAGTGGTAAAGTTGGACACACAATTTTGAATATAGCCGAGGGTCAATATAAAGACTCAATGGTCGTTGACAAAGAAATCAATGTGATGGCTATGATATTAAATATTTTAATGACATTAGGGAAATAAATTATGGCAAAAAAAGGAAAAGGAAAAGTTGTTGATTTTGGTCAACCAAAAGCACAACAACAACAACCTCAGTTAAAACTTGACCCAAGGAAATTAGAGACAGTCACTTGTCCGAATTGTGGTGGTATATTCTTTGACCAAACAACAATGTACAAAGAAGTACCTGCGGTTCAATCACCAACAGGTCAAGCTTCAATGTTACCTATACCTGTTGTATTGTGTAACAATTGTGGAACAGTTCATCCTAAATTCACACCAAAAGAATTAATTGATGGCGTCAACGAAGAAGGCTAAGACATTATTTCAACATCTATCTGGACTTAAGGAGTATAAAACTTCTTGGGATAGTCTTTCAGTTATGGATAAGAAAACATTTGAACCATTTATGGTGAATAGATTCTTGTCAATGAATATGGGACTATTGGAGTTGGTAAACGAGCTTCAAAAGTTTACTATTGGCCAACTCAGTCCAAGAGATGTTTACAAAATGTATTTTGATTTTTTACCTAAAAAGAAAACTTGGGACAAGTATATAAAAGGTAAGAAAGATGATAAATACAATTCTAATGTTTTAGAGTATCTTGCAAAATACTATCAAGTATCTCAAAGAGAAGTTAGAGATTACCTTGAAATATTAAGTAAAGACGATATTACAGAAATATTGTTAAAATATGGTTTAGACAAAAAAGAAATAAAAAAATGGCTGAAGTAATTAAAGAAAGAAAAAATAAAGTAGAGTGGCAAGGTGAAAGAGTAGAGAAAAGAAATGTAGAAGAAAGTGCGATAGAATATTGTGAGAGAATGTATCCAAATACTACAAATGAATTTAAAAAGATTCAAGAAGAAATGTATGAGACATTCTGTAAAAAACAAAGAAATTACGGACCTGATAACATTTCAGTTGGTTCTAACTTAGAAACTGAAGATGAAATAAAAATATCACTAACAGGTTTATGGTTCAGAATGAATGATAAAATCCAAAGACTAAAACAATTAGTAGTTTTAGGTCAGCCAGATGAGGTTGGTGAGAACATTCAAGATACTTACGAAGATATGAGTGTTTATGGAATTATAGCACAGATAGTCCAAAGAAAGAAGTGGGCTAAGTAAAATTTAACAATTTATTAACACAAAAGATTTGGTAATGTCAAGTCTTTTTCTTATCTTTAAGTAGATGAAAAAATCAATGGTATCCAATATATTTAATTTTCCCGTACACAAAGAGGGAAAAGATGATGTAAAGGTTTCCTACTCACAATATACAATGTGGGCAAATTGTCCTAAACAATGGAAACTTACATATATGGATGGTCACAAAGACTTTGACCCATCCATACATCTTGTATTTGGTACTGCTATGCATGAGACTATTCAAGCATGGTTACAAGTCATGTATAATGATTCTGCAGTAAAAGCAAATGACATGGACTTGGAAAAGTTACTCTTAGATGAAATGGCTAAAGAGTATAAAAAGATGATGGCAATCTATGGTGTTAAGTTTACCACCAAAGATGAAATGAACGAATTTTATGACGATGGTATTCAGATATTAGACTTCCTAAAAAAGAATAGAGCAAAGTATTTTTCAACAAGGACTATGAGATTAGTTGGTGTTGAGTTACCAATATACTATCCAGCGTCAGATTCAAACGAAAATATTATGATGAAAGGATTCTTAGACTTAGTATTTGAGAATCTGGCAGATAATACAATAGAAATTTGGGATATCAAAACATCCACGAGAGGGTGGAATAAGTGGCAGAAAGCTGATAAAACCAAGACCGCTCAGTTGGTTTTATATAAAAAGTTTTTCTCAGAACAATACGGATATCCGATAGAAAAAATACAAGTTAGATACTTTATAGTAAAGAGGAAACTATGGGAAGAGGCCATGTTTGCTCAACAAAGAGTACAAGAATTTGTACCAGCACATGGAAAACCAACACTAAATAAGATTGTAAAAAGTTTTGATGAATTTATTGATGTGGCTTTCAATGATGATGGTTCTTACAATTCTAAGGGGGACTTTCCTGCGATGGCAGGTAAAAATAATAAGAATTGTAAGTGGTGTCCTTTTAAGACATCGGAGTTGTGTCCCAAAGTTGAACGAATAAGGAATATATGAGAAATTTTTCAATAATACTGATAGGGTTGTTGTGTACTTCAGTAAACGCACCCGAACAAAGGTTATATGAAATAGAAACATTACCAATTGAACAAATAAAAATTGAACATAAAACAGAAATAAAACCCATTGTAAGAGACTTAGGAGATTTAGTGAGGGCAATGGTGTGGGTAGAATCAAAAGGAGACCCAAAGGCGTTTGCAAAAAGAGAAGACGCAGCTGGAGTTTTACAGATTAGACCCATTATGGTAAATGAAGTAAACAGAATATTAAACATAAACAAAGACAATAGATTTTATACACTTGATGACAGATGGAACGAAACTAAGTCTATTGAAATGTTTTATGTATTTGTAGATTATTATCACAAAGATAGTTCATATGAAGAAATCGCAAGGTGTTGGAATGGTGGTCCGAAAGGATTACAGAAAAAACAAACTAAAAGGTATTGGAAAAAGGTACAAAACACACTTAATAAAAATGAAGATAGCTCTTATAGGGGATGAAAAATACGAAAATAGAGGTGAATTAAAAGAGACCATTTTTAAATTAAAAGAAAAGTTTGGTGAGGATTTAACAATTATCACGAGAGGAAAAAAGAATGGTGTAGAAAAATGGGTTCGTAAATATGCATTAGAAATGAATCTAAAGTATATTGAGTTTAATCCTGCACATACATCGAGAACATTATATAGTGGAATGGAAGATGAGTATTATGATAAACCATATCATCCAACACAACCACTTCATCAATATGATTGCATTGTACATAATTCAGACAAGATAGTTTACTTCGGTGAAATAACAAGAAAAGAATTCAACCATTTTAACAGATTATTAAATAGGTGGAAAAAGAAGGCAAGTTTCGTACAATGAATGAAATAGATGAAAGACCATGGGGAAAGTACGAGGTACTATTAGATGACCCCACAACAAAAGTAAAAAGGATTACAGTAAATCCAGGACAAAAATTATCATATCAATATCACCATAAAAGACAAGAGTGTTGGATTGTCATAAAAGGTAATCTAACAATAGTTTTAGATGATGAAAAAGTATTTAGAGAATATGGTGAATCCATCAGAATACCGAAGGGTGCAAAACATAGAGCATGGAACGAAACCGATGATATTGTTGAATTTATAGAAGTTCAAACTGGCACCTATTTTGGTGAAGATGATATTGTTAGAATTTCTGATGAATATAATAGGATTTAATAAATATTTTTTGTATATTTATAGTTAAATAAAAGAAGAAGTTATAGAATGAGTATAGAACTACCAAAATTAAAAAAGGTATCTAAGAACAAAGTTAAGAAACCTAAGATACTTTTACTTTCAGACGATTTAAGATTACATAGTGGAATTGCAACACAATCAAAAGAGATTGTATTATCTACTGTTCACAAATATGATTGGGTTCAGTTGGGTGCGGCATTAAAACATCCCGAACATGGAAAAACATTTATATTAGATGATGATGTTAAAAAAACAACAGGCGTAGAAGACGCATCTGTTAAGATATACGCACATACAAGTTATGGTAATCCTGAAGTATTAAGACAACTACTTAATGTTGAAAAACCAGACGCAATCTTACATTTTACAGACCCAAGGTTTTGGGGATGGTTGTATGATATGGAAAATGAAGTTAGACAAATATGTCCTATAATGTATTATAACATTTGGGATTCTTTACCTGACCCTCATTGGAATGCACCATTTTACGCAAGTTGTGATTTATTAGTAGGTATATCCAAACAAACTTATGGTATCAATAAAAGAGTAATGGATTGGTATGAACAAGACCGAGAAGATTGGTCTTTCAAATATATACCACATGGTGTTACTAATTTATTTAAACCATTAGATATTACTGATTCACAATTAGCACAATATAAAGATAAACACAAAATAAACGATTATGATTTTGTAGTTGGGTGGTGTAATAGAAATATTCGTAGAAAAGTACCAGGTGATGTAATTATTGGATTTGAAGAGTTCGCAAAGAAACATCCAAATAAAAAAATGTTACTCATAATGCATACAAATCCTATTGACGAAAATGGTACAGATATGCCAGAAGTAGTTAGAATGAATACAACATATGGTGATGTTAAATTTAGTGTAGATAAACTAAATACTGAAGAACTAAACCTATTTTATAATTCATGTGATGTAGTTTTAAATGTCGCATCTAATGAAGGATTTGGATTAGGTTCTTGTGAATCACTAAGAGCAGGTACTCCAATTGTTGTTAATGTTACAGGTGGACTACAAGACCAATGTGGATTTAAAAGAAATGGTAAATTTTTAACCGCAGATGATTATGTTGAGATTGGGTCACTACACGACAAAGATAATCCTATCATAGATGAATTAACTTGGGGTGAATGGGTTGAACCAATATGGCCGACAAATCGTTCACTACAAGGGTCACCAGTAACTCCTTACATATTTGATGATAGATGTTCTTACAAAGATGTTGGTGAGGCTATAGATAGATGGTATCAAAAAGGTAGAGATGAATGTGAATCCGCAGGTATGAAGGGACATGAATTTATTATGGGTGCAGGTGATATGGCATCGGAAACAATGGGTGAAAAATTTATAGAAGCGATTGATGGTTGTTTTGAAAATTGGAAACCAAGACAAAGATTTGAGATTTATAAAGTATGAAAAAAGTATGTGTAATTAGTTGTCCAATAGCTACAAGAAGTGGTTATGGAGCAAGAAGTAGAGATTTTGTAAAGTCTTTGATTGATTTAAAAGGTCAAGAATGGGATATAAAAATATTAGCTCAAAGGTGGGGAACAACACCTCAAAATGCATTGACACCTGAAGATGATACTTTTACATCAAGACTTATTCCTCAGTTAGAATCAAAACCTGATATATGGATTCAGATAACAATACCAAGTGAGTTTCAACCAGTTGGAAACTTTAATATTGGTGTATCCGCAGTGATTGAAACATCAGACGCATCATCAGAATTCATTGAAGGGTGTAATAGAATGGACTTAAACATAGTATCATCAAGACATTCAGCCGCAACATTAACTGCAGTTTATGATAAACTAAATGACCAAACACAACAAAAAATAGGTGAACTAAAAATAGAGAAACCTGTTGAAGTTTTATTTGAAGGATATGATACAAATGTTTTTGATAACAAAAAACCGATTGAATCAACTGTTAAAAAAGTTTTTCAAGATATATCAGAACAATTTTGTTTTTTATTTGTAGGTCATCTGTTAAATGGAGCACAGGGACATGATAGAAAAAATGTATATTCATTAATCAAAGTATTCTTAAATACATTTAAAGGTCAGTCTTTTAGAAACAAAGCTAAACCTGCATTGATTCTAAAAACTAATACTCACCAACCATCCATATCAAGTGTACATAAAATCAAAACAATGATTAGAAAATGTAAAGAAAGAATCGGTGGTTCTAAATTTCCTAATATTTACATATTGGATGGTGATTTGACAAATGATGAAATAAACTCAGTTTATAACCATCCTCAAGTAAAAGCTCATGTTTCATTTACTCATGGTGAAGGATTTGGAAGACCATTACTTGAGGCATGTGTTAGTGGTAAACCCATTATCGCATCAGCATGGAGTGGTCATTTGGACTTCCTACATAAAGAATACAACTTCTTAGTAGGTGGTGGTTTAGAAGAAGTACACCCATCAGTAGTTAATAAATGGATAATGAAAGGTACACGATGGTTTAAGATTGACCATGGACAGGCAAGTGGTGTTTTGAAATCGGTATACAATCATTACAAAAGAGCATTAGAAATGTCACGAAAAAATAGACATTTTGTAAAGACTAATTTTACTCAAGAAAAAATGACAGAAAAGTTAGGTGAATTATTAACACAATATAAAGTAGGTGAAGGACCAACACAAGTAGGATTAAAACTACCTAAACTTAAGAAGAAATAATGCCGGATTATACAAGTAGACATAGAAGTAATATGACAGACCCTACAAGACTTTCTAAATCTAAATTAGAAAGAGGTATGGTAGCAAAGATTAGATATAAAAAAAGAGACAATAGTCAAAGAGATATGTTTGTTTTTATTTTACAACCTAATTTTAAAACTTACTTCCATTGTTTAGATTTGAAAGATTGTGCACCAGATAAGTTTATAAAACTTGCAGAGGATTTGAATGAGATAACAAGTAATACTACTAAAATTAGAAAATTAGATTTAAGTAAATTAACATTAGAAGTTAACTCTAAACAATTTTATACATCAAAGTTAAAAAACAAAGACTTGCAAAATGGATATAGAACTTTAGTTGAAAAAAATGTAGGTCAAGTTACGGTTTATAATTATGACTTTGGTGTTTATGATAAAATACCACCAAGAGCAGTAAGAAGAAGAGAAGAACAAGTAAGAAAAGATGATACGGATTTGGATACAACACAAGATACTCCACCCGTAGGACTATAAAATTAAATTATGAAAATAAGTTACGCAATAACAGTTTGTAATGAATTCACAGAAATTCAAAAACTAATCCCATACCTTTTAGATAATATTAGACCAGATGATGAAATAGTAGTACTATATGATTCTAAAAATGGTGATGAAAAAGTAGAAGAATATTTAAGAGCTAAATCAGTAAACCCAACTTACTCATGGCATAGTGGTGAGTTTGATGGACACTTCGCTGATTGGAAAAATAAGTTGACTGATTTATGTAATGGTGATTACATTTTTCAGATTGACGCAGACGAAATACCAAACAAAGAATTAATCGATAACCTTCCACAAATTCTCGAAATGAATTCAGTAGATGTAATCCTTGTACCAAGAGTAAACTTAGTAGATGGACTTACAGATGAATACATTAAAAAATGGAATTGGAATGTTGACGATAAAGGTAGAGTGAATTGGCCAGACCCACAATGGAGAGTTTATAAGAAATCCGAATCCATTCGTTGGATAAATAAGGTACACGAGAAACTCGAAGGTTATGATACAATTTCAAATCTACCTTGGGTTGAGGAACTATCATTGTTCCATCACAAAGATATAGATAAACAAATAAAACAAAACGATTATTATGACACCCTCGTGTAACCTACATTTTGGGAACGATTCGTGTGTCAAAAAGAAAATTTAACAATTTCCTATGATATTAGATTGTACATTAAGAGATGGTGGATATTACACCAATTGGAACTTTGACACTCAGATGGTCAAAGACTTAGTACAGGCACTTGACCTTTCAGGAGTTGGAGTAATGGAGATGGGATATAAGTCACCTGTTAAGGGTGGTAAGTATCGTAAGTGTAACGATAGGTTCATTTGGGATGTATTAGATTATAGAAAACCAGTAAACTTAAAACTTGCGTTTATGATTGACGCAAAAGACTTTATCAAAGACGATGAAGTAGATTATGCATTGATTGATGATGTTATTCACAATAGTGAGGATTCACCATTTGACATTTGTCGTCTAGCAATAAAGTATTCTGAGTTAGACCATTCTGTCAAGATTGGTGATTATGTCAAAACAAAAGGATATGATTTGATAGTAAATCTAATGGGTATAACTTTACTGACCGATACTCAAATATATGATTTTGTAAATGTGATGAGTGGATTAGACCCACTTGTATTATACTTTGCTGATTCGTATGGGGCATTGACACCTGATAGAACAAAGAAAATTGTTGAACTTTTTGAAGGTGACGCAAAGATTGGGGTTCATACACACGACAACCTTGGTCTTGCATTCGCTAATTGTATTGCCGCAGAGTCCGAAGGGGCACTTTGGTTGGATGGTACTTTACTTGGAATGGGTAGAGGTGTCGGTAATGTAAAAACCGAACAACTTGTAACTTATCATCAATATGCGAAAGATAAGATGAATTTTCTTTCACATGATAAGACTGAATATAATTGTAAACCTTTACAAAAAGTTATTTCTGATTGGATGATTCCTTTGATGGAAGAACATAAGTGGGGTTTTACACACAACTATATGGTTAGTGGGTTGAAACATATCCATCCATTATATCCTCAGAACTTACAACAATCTTTTTTACATCCTAATAGAATAGAAGATGTATTACTTGATATTCCTGAATCAGTAAGTTTTGATGAAAAGAAACTTGATGGGGTGTTAGAACCTAAAGTGGCAGTAGTTATCCCCGCAAGATACAAATCATCAAGATTCCCTGGCAAACCTCTTGCCAAGATTCATGGAAAAGAAATGATTCTTTGGGTGGCTGAAACTGCAAAGTGGGCAGTAGGAAAAGAAAATGTTTACATCGCAACTGAAAATCAAGAAATCGTTGATGTTGTAAAAAAATATGGATGGAAAGTAATTCTAACTTCAGATGATTGTCCAACAGGTACAGATAGAGTCGCAGAGGCGGCATTAGAGATTGACGCAGACTTTATTATTAATGTACAAGGTGATGAACCGATGTTATCGCCAGAAGATATCCAAAAGGTGATTGAGGCAAAGATAAATAATCCTGACCATATTGTAAATTGTATGGCAAAACTTAATCCTCACGAAAGAGTAGAAGACCCTAAAATACCAAAAGTAATTACAAATCTAAATGATGAGTTGATTTGGTGTTCAAGAAGTCCACTCCCAGGGACAAAACAGGGTTCGACCAGTAACCCACTAAAACAAGTTTGTATTTACGGATTCAATAGAGAACATTTAAAATCATTTTGGGAATATGGTAAAAAGACACCACTTGAATTTCAAGAAGATATTGAGATAGATAGATTTATAGAAATGGGATACAAAGTTAAAATGGTTATGGTTGACAATGTATCACACGCAGTTGATTATCCAGAGGATGTTGATATTGTTGAAAAAATGTTAAGTTAATGAAGATAGGAATCATAGGACAAGGATTCGTAGGTAACGCAGTATATCAGAAGTTTAAAAACTATTTTGATATATTGACATATGATATTGATGAAACAAAATGTAATAGTGACTTTCATTATATAAAAAAAGGATGTGACACTATATTTTTATGTTTACCAACACCGATGTATGAAGATGGTACTTGTAATACATCAATAGTTGAAATCATGTTATCACAAATAAATGGTTATGGTCCTAATAAATCCTATGATATAGTTATCAAATCAACAATACCACCAGGTACAACAGAGGAATGGAATGAAAGATTTGAAAAACTAAACATTGTTTTTAATCCTGAATTTTTAACTGAAGCAAACGCAGTATCAGATTATGAAAACCAAAACAGAATAATATTAGGTGGACCAAGACCTGCAACAACAAGACTAAAAAGAATATTCACAAAAGTATTTCCAAAAGCACATATCATAAAAACAGGATCCCGTCATGCTGAGATGGTCAAGTATGTAACAAACGCCTTTTTAGCTACTAAAGTATCATTTGCAAATGAAATGTATCAAATATGTCAGGCGTTAGATATAGATTACGATAAAGTAATTGAGTATGCACAACACGATGATAGATTAGGAACATCTCATTGGGCAGTGCCAGGACCAGATGGTGACTTTGGATATGGTGGTCATTGTTTTCCAAAAGATGTAAAAGCATTAATATCTTTAGCAAACAAATATTCTTTAGACCCAAAAATATTAAATGCAGTAGATTCTAAAAATAATGATGTTAGAAACGATAGAGATTGGGAAAAAATGAAAGGTAGAGCGATAACATAAAGAAGGAAAAATATTATGATAAATTTTAAAAACCAAAAAAAGTATTCGTATCCTTTTGATTATATAGTAATAGATAATTGTTTTGATACCGAAACTTTAGATAAACTAATACAAGAATGGCCATCAAATAAACTTGCCGAATATAGAAATGAATTGGCAGTTATGGGTGGTAGAAGACAAATATCAAATGCAAACACACAACAAGCGGAATTAGGTTGGATGGAAATGGGTGAAACTGCACCAACTTGGAAATCATTCTATGACTATCTAAACACAGATGAAATGATGAATAAGTTTAAAAAAGAATTTGAATCATCATTAGATACATGGGGATGTACATTGAAAGAAGATGATACAATAGGACCAAAAATGTTTCTTCATATAGATTGGTCTGAGGCAGGTGATGGTTATGTAAGAGAGATTCACGCAGATTCTCAAAAAAGATTTGTAAACTTTTTAGTATTTTTCAACGATAAACAATGGGATGGTGGTGATTTTGTTATTCACTCAAGTGATAACATTGAACAATTTGAAACACCAGTAGGTGGTTACAGAGAACATTATAATGAAAATGAAGCACCAATACACGAAATAGTTGAAGCAAAAAAGAATAGAGCGATTTTCTTTTTATCATCCCCTAACTCACTACATTCAGTTAGTAAACAAGAAAACACAAAAGAATACAGAAAGTTCATATATGGAGCGTACTCAAAAAAAGATAAAAAGATACCTGTATTCTCTAATTATACCAATACACTAAAAAAATGAACATAGATGAATATGACAAAATGCAACACCACGAAAACAACTATCAAGTTGCGATAGACTTTGATGGTGTTGTCCATGGTAATTCAAAAGGATTCCATGATGGAACTGTATACGACCCACCTATTGAGGGTTCATTAGACGCAATCAAGTGGTTTAAGTCTCAAGGATACGATATAGTTTTATTTACCGCAAAAGTAAAACCCGATAGACCACTTGTAAATGGTAAAACAGGTGAAGAGTTGATTTGGGAGTGGTTAAGTAAATATGAGATTGATACTTATATAAAAGAAATAACTTGTGAAAAACCAAGAGCAATCTGTTATATAGATGACAGAGGAATTAGGTTTGAATCATGGGAACAAACTTTGAAACAATTTAATGAAATCACAAACAAGTAAGTTACGACAAGAACTTCTACAATTAGAAGAGTCTGAAGATAGATTAAAAGTATTAAAAAATCAGTATGAAGGTGAAACCGCATATATAATTGCAGGCGGTCCTTCACTTAAAAAGTATGATAAAGAATTTCTTAATAAGTTTATGGCAGATAAATTATGTATGCCAATTAAACAATCATATAATTTAGTAAAAGATGTTACTGATTTTCATTTACTAAACTTTTGTAATTTTGCACCATATGATTGGTCAGATAATAAATCAATCATAACATGGGCAATCTTTGAACAATTTCATCCTCAAATGATTTTTGATAATAATTTAGAATCAGACCTATTCATTCCTATATTTAGAAACAATCCAAATACAGGTGGTGGAGTTGGTCCTAACAAAATGATTTATTCATTATCAGAAAAAGAAGATTGGGATACTATGAGGTTAGACCACCCCGAAATAGGATTTCAACAACCTTGGGGACCTGGTATCATGTATGAAATGGCATTACCATTAGCACTTTACTTAGGATGTAAAAAGATTGTTACGGTTGGTTGGGATATTGGTGATTTATCATCATTTGAAAATGGAACAGAAGATGATACACAAAGAGTGTTTCAAGAACACTTCTATGGTGACGAACACGAAAAGATTGTATATGCAAAAACATCAATGGGGCCAAGAGAAATAAAATCAGTTGCAAAAGCAACTAAAGGTATTTACTATTGGTTAAAAGAACAAGGTGTAGAGTGGGAAATGGTCTCAGATACCAATCCTGGTTATGAAGGTATCCCAAGAATAGAACTATGATAGCGGCAGGTTGTTTAGTACAATGGTATGAAATCGATATGTTTGAAGAATATTTAGATTCTTTAATCAAATCAATCGGTGAACAAAAAGATAAAGTAATGATTGATATGTGTTTAGTAACAAATCAAGACTTAGAAAAATGTTCAGACGAAACTGATATTCATTATAATATTGAAAAGAAGTTTGTTCAAATAATGGATGAACATAAAGTAAAAGGTTATCTACTAAATTATAAAGTTACAGATAATTTATACACCATCGCAGATTATAGAAGAGATTTCAATGAAAAATATTGTGAAATCGTAGATGTATTATTTTGGGGTGAATCTGATATGTTAGTACCATCACAAGCGATGGAATCAATAATATCATTACATGAGGCAGTCAAAGACCAAACACCAAAGTGGGTTGGGTTTTTTTCAACTTGTAAAATGTGGGACGATTCGTGGAAACCATTAGAACACCCAAAACTAACTGATTTACCAAGAGACCCACACGCATGGTATGGAACAAGATGTTACATGGACTATAATAAAATGGAAGAGATAAACTCAGATGTTGAATCACCACATATAGAATCAACATATGATTATAAATTCAATGGATGTGGGTTAGTAATCTCATCAGAAATTATTAGAAGCGGTGTAAATATACCTAAATCAGTATTCTTTACTCACGAAGATACTGCTTTTATGAATAAAATGTTAACAATATTTGGAAATAATCAAATTCCTTTGTATATTGTAAAGAATATCTTGTTAGTTCACAACAGAGAACATCCAAGAAAAAGAAAATATGTAATGGATGAAGTTGGGAAAGATATAAACGAACAAAGAAAGTCAACCGATTGGTATCCTAAAGCAAGTGAGTATTCTAAATATAATGCTTACAACTTTATGAAACAAACGAAAACATATAAATGGGAAGATGTATGGAAAGTCCAATAACAACTTGTATATCAACAAATAATAATCTTGATTATGTAAAACTTGCTTACGAATCAGTAAGAAAGAATGCATACTACAAAGACCAACCGATTGTGATTCACGCAGAGAATTGTACTGATGGTACAGATGAGTGGTTACTTAATCTAATGCAAGAGGATAAGAATCTAAAAGGTTTTATAGAACACAATGATGTACCAAGAGGAATTGGTGGTGGTATGGACTTTTGTGTTGACAAATCAGAAACAGAATATGTAAATATAATCCACTCTGATATGTGGATTGCACCAAATCAAGATATAGAGTTACAAAAGATTGTAGAAGAAGGTGATGGGGTTGATAGAATAATCGCATCGTCATTTAGAATCCAACCTAAGATATTTCCAAATGACCCTGATTATAGACCAGGAACAGTATTTGTTACAACTGATGAGTTTGGTGAGTTTCATCATAACTTTGATAAAGAGTGGTTTGATGATTGGTCTCAGAAACTATCAGATATGCCAGAGACTCGTGTAAGAAAAGGTGGTGGTGCAGGATTCTTTTGTAAAAGAGAAGACTATGTTTGGATTGGTGGTAACGACCCACTATTTGCACCTGCGTCATACGATGATATGGATTTGTTTATTAGAATGCAATTAGAAGGATATAAATTTGTTATGTCATCCAAGTCAGTTGTATATCATTTTTCAGCAAGAGGTTCTCATTTTAGAGATGAAGCAAAAGATAAACTAAACTCTAAATCAAAAAGACAACAAGAATCAGAATCAAACAATGCACAAAAGTTTATTAAAAAGTGGGGCAGATTACCTCAGAGTGATGACCAAACTTTTGTGATACCAATAGAAGGAACAAATAATCCAAATAGAATACCATTATTATGAAAATATTAGTTACAGGTGGTGCCGGATTTGTCGGTACAAATTTAATTAAAAGATTAGTTACAAACGGACATGAAGTAGTATCACTTGATGATTACTCAACAGGTACAGAAGATAATCATGTAAATGGGTGTCACTATGTTGAAGGTAGAATCGAACACATAAATTATTATTTTGGAATGAGTCCAAGTTTTGATTTAGTTTATCATTTGGCTGGATTATCAAGAATACAACCATCGTTTGAAAGTCCATCAGAAACTTTCAATGTAAATACAATGGGTACTCAACGAGTTTTAGAGTTTGCAAGAAGAAATAATTTAAAAGTAATCTACGCAGGTTCATCATCTAAACATCACGACCCATATCAATCACCATATGCAGCTTGTAAGTATCTTGGTGAAGAATTGTGTAAGTTATATAAGAAAACATATAATATGAATATCGAAATATGTAGATTCTATAATGTATATGGACCACATGAAGTTCTTGAAGGTGATTGGGCAGCAGTTATTGGTATTTGGCGAAGACAGATTGAAGAAGGACTTCCAATTACTATTGTAGGTGATGGTGAACAAAAAAGAGACTTTACTCATGTGCATGATATTGTTGACGCATTATTAGAATTACAAAGTGTAAACTCATCTCTATCGATTATAGACGCATGGGAGTTAGGTACAGGTATAAATTACTCTATAAATGAAGTCGCTGATATGTTTATAAAGTATGGTGGTGCGACTAAAGCATGGATTAAAGACCAAGATGGTAATTACAGAGAAACACTTAGAGAATCAGATGAGGCACTTAAGTTACTTGACTGGGAACCTAAAGATAGATTAGAAGATTATATAAAATCTCTTTACAAAGGTAAACAATTGAAATTGGATTTTGATGGTATTTAGAATAAATGGTGAATATGGATATGAATTATTTGCAGCAGTTCCTTTAGTAAATTGGTACAAAGAACAAGGAAATGATGTTGTTGTAGAAACTTGTGTAGGTGCAAAATTACTTTATCCAAATATAAAAGTAAACGAAGTCTACAATCGAAGATTTCAGTTTTTACATTTAGAAATTGATAACGAAGTTTACTACAAACAACATGACCATGTTGCAGGTGTTTTTTCAAAACCTGTTGTTGGTGATAAACTGATGTGGGAAGATAAATGGTCACCACCTGATTTAAAATCACATTACAAAGCAGAATTTAATTGGATAGGTTTAAACTTTGATAAACCATTACTAATAATCTCAAACAAATATCAAGAAGAGTGGAAAGGTGAACCTGTAAATTATCTTAATTTAGACTTATTAAAAATAATATTTGAGTTATGTAGAGATAAATTTCATATCATATATAATAGACCAGATAGTAAAAACATTACAAATGATGGGACTCCTCAAATGTTTTATCCTGATTGGAATTTAGCAGAAGATATGGGAATAACACTTATGCAATCATTACAAAAAGAATATGGAATGGATTACAATACAACACAAATGGCATTATTAAGTCATTGTGACCATCACATATCAACACAAGGTGGAAACTCAGCATTAGCTGCATACTTTGGTGGTGAAAATATTATATATGCAGTAAAAGGATACGAAGTAAAACATAAATCATATGAAACATTTTTTCCTAAATTATCAGGTCAGAAAATACACCATGTTCAAACATATGATGAATTAATTAAAAAGGTAAAAAGTTATGTTAACTAAAAAAGATATTAGTTTTATTCAACCATCAAGAGATAATTTAAAGTATCTCAAATGGTCATACGAATCAATTAGAAAAAATGGTGGTCCTGAACCACATATTTGTGTTGCAGATGATTATAGTTCTGATGGAACTTGGGAGTGGTGTCAAGAAATAATGAAAAAAGACAAAAACTTTACTGCGATTAGAAATGACGGACCTACAAGATTAGGACATACAATCTTATATGATAGATTGATTAATGAAGTAGCAGCTACAAAAGTTGTTGGAATCTATCATGCAGATATGTATCTTTGTCCAGGCGCATTAGAATCATTACTAAAGAATCTAAAACCAAAAACAGTGGTATCTTTGACTCGTATTGAACCACCATTACACCCTGATGGGCCTGAAAAGATTCTTTGGGATGGTAAAACTGAGCCAGAAGATTTCTTAGAAGAAGAACTTCTTGTAGAGATTCCTAAGTTTGCAAACAAAGATAAAATTACAAAAGGTATATTCGCACCTTGGTTTTTATATAAAGAAGACTTTACATCAATCGGTGGGCACGACCCTTTATATGCACCACAATCAAAAGAGGATTCTGATATATTTAATAGATTCTTACTAAACGGGTACGACCTGATTCAGACCTGGGAAGGTTTTGTATACCATATGACTTGTAGAGGTTCAAGGTTTAACCCAACACTAACTGAAGTAGGTAAAGAATCAGATGAGTGGTTGAAACAAAACATGAGGTCAACAAGGAATTTTATCAGAAAATGGGGTCATTTTGTAAAACATGATGAATTTATGTTACCTCAAATTCCACATAAATACGATATTGAGTTCAAAGTAGAAAATGGTAATAGTCAAATACTGAATATTTTAGAACCTTGGTGTGATAGAATCAGTATTGATATACCACAAGATGTTATAGAGAGTTATATAAAATTAGAACAACCAAATACTAAATTTAATTTAAGTGAAAAAATAAATGTAGACCATGGTTCAGATATTGAGATAAGTTTTGACGCAAATAGACTATCAAATAACTCATATTCCTACATACAAAAGTGGTCAGAAATCTTCGATGGAAACGATTTAGAGGTCGGGGAGTTTGAATTAGACATATTTAATATAAAGGTGAATCGTGTAAGACACCTTGAAAAATATTTAATAAATCTATGAGATACTTTATATTATTACCAGAAGATTCAGAAGAAGATGTTGACTATTCAACAAACATCTTAGGTGAAGTTTCGTTCAAGAATTTTTGGACTGAAGAAGGGTTTGGAATTCTTGAAAGATTGGTAGAAAAGTATCCTGATACACTTACAGAAGTCAAAATCAAAGACGAACAAAACAAAAACTATACGGTTGAAGAATTTTTAGAGAAGATAAAAGAGTTAAGGATTATTAAGAATGGGTAAAATAGATATACGAAGTATTGACTTTGAAGAAGAAGAATATGAAATTTATGAAAAATTTACAAAAAGAAATAGGAAACAAAGTATTGATGAAGGAGACTTTCAGCAATCACAGGGGAAGTCTGGTAGAGGGCGAAAGGGTGACTCTTATATCACTCAACGAACAAAAGGGCGTAGCAGAGGTTAATGACCCATTTGATATTTCTTGGATTATACCTATAAAATTTTTATTAGATACTTATTAGTAAGGAGATTTTATGCCCGCATTAAGTAAACAACAACAGAAATTCATGGGTATCGTGAGAGCGATACAAAAAGGTGACGCAAAAGCTTCAGACTTTTCAAAGGATGCGCAAAAGGTTGCCAAGAATATGAAACCATCTGATGTTAGAAAATACGCGGCAACTAAACATAAAGGACTCCCATCTAAAAAAGAAACCTTGGAAAAAAGGTTAGAGGAACTCATCAAAAAGATTGATGAGAAATGGTCAGATAAATATAAAAAATCAATCGACTGCAGTAATCCAAAGGGTTTCTCACAAAAAGCTCATTGTGCAGGTCGAAAAAAAAGGAAATAATCATGTCTTATACAAGAGAACAAATACAAGACGCATTAAAAGCAAAAGGATATAAATGGTTTACATCTAATAATTATGATGTAAATATCGTAGGTGTAAGAAACGCAAATACTAATAATGAAGTAACGAATAGATTCGATGACCATCTTACTATCTCATACAAAAATGAGAATGGTGAATGGAACTTTCATTGTTTTGAAGCAACTACTGACCCAGGTTCACATTGGACTGAGAAACAACTTTTAAATAAAAATGGAGTTGCAATTCTAAAAGAGGGTCAATACAGAGGTTCACATAAAATTGGACTTCATCAAGGTAAGTATGAAGCATTGAGGCAACAAAGACCACTAAAGGTATATAGAGATGGTGATAGAGATGATACATATGACTTCATTGAAGAAAATGTACACGAAGGTATTTATGGTATCAACATTCACAGAGCGACTGCAAGAGAAGGTGGTAAATCAGTACAAGTTGATAAGTGGTCAGCTGGGTGTCAAGTAATCGCAGCAAACGCTGATTTTAAGTTGTTTATGGAAATTTGTAGAAAAGCCAGAGATGTTTGGGGAAACTCATTTACATACACTTTAATTAATTCAAATGATATAGATGGTTAATACTAAAATAGACTATTTATATTAGTAATCAGTTTTAAAAAAGGTTATACTATGTTTAATTATATCGGGAGAAAATGGATGGCATTTAAAGATATCTTTAAAGACGACAACGACATTAATGAAAAAAATGTGATAGGATTCATGTCTTTCGCAGTCATGACTTTATTCGCATTCTTTGACCTTGCAACTGGATACTTTGGAAAAGATTTAGTAATCAACGAGTTTATTTACAATTCATTTGTATTTGTAACTCTTGGTTGTTTTGGTATCGCAGGGTTAGAAAAATTTGCTAAAAAGTAAAGAGGGGTTAGAACCACAATGAAAAATTTATTATCAATTTTAATGGTAATCTTCATGTTAACACCATTTAGTGTTGACGCACAAGAGAAAAAAGAAAAGAAAAAAGTAAACATTATAAAAGAATTCTATAATGACTTCCTAAAGTATGGTACAATATACGCCGCAGGTGATATTAGAAACGCATACGAAAACTCAAGAAAAGATTTCTTCGTAGAAAGACCAGAAGGTGGTAGTTTATACGACATACCAAGAGTTATTGAAGTTACTGAATACTTTCCATTTGATTACAGATATGGATTCGGAATCCGTAAACTTGGTCGTTTTGGATATGAAAGAAAGCCAGGTAACTTTTGGACAGGTAATCAATTTAGAGAAAGTCAACAAGCATTATCCGCACCAACATCAGCAGTTTCAGGATTTGAATACTTATTTCACTTTGAAAAAGAGAGACTTCGTGGTGAGGAATGGAACAATTGGAGATATTTCATAAGACATACAGGAAAATATCATATTGTAAAGTTAGAATCAAGAGACCAAGGTGCATTTGACTTTTCATATCAGTCAGCAGAGCTAAGAGCAAGATTACCAATTGGTAAAAAGTTCTCAATATCTGCAGGTGCAATTTATAGGACTCATGAGCGAGCTTATGGATATAACCCGATTGAGATTTGGTTGAATGAGACTGAAATATGGACAGACCCAAATACAGGTGAAGAAATAGAATACCCAGCGAACCCTTGGTATTCACTAGGATATGAGTACGGGTATACAGATGTTTTCTATACGGAAACAAGTGTTGACCCAATTACAGGAGAAGAAATTGAAAGAACAGATTGGTATTGGGTAGATGAAGATGGTAATAGAGTAGCAGATAGTGATTTAGAGTTCAGGAATACGGTATTTAGAGACCTGATTAACCGATATAATAATTCTATTTGGGATGAATTAGACCCTTATGGTGTTGTATCACCAATCATAGGCGCAGATTTCTATCACTACAAAGGTAACTTCTGGTTCCATGGATACGCAAACTACTTACCACCATATCACAAGTATGTATCAGGTGATGAGGATTTCTCATACCTTAATAGAAACAATTGGGGTAAAGGTGGATTAAGAAAAGATTCAGAACCAGAACAATGGGAAGATTTTCAATTCGGCGTAAACTTCGGATGGAAGGTTGGAAAAAATATCGGAATCTTTGCTGAAGGTGAATATAATAAGATGTGGGATACAAGATTTTTTAATTCAACATTTGGTATAAACTATACATTTAGATAGGACTATGAGGATTTGTTATGGCAAAACAACTATCAGAAGATACTAAAGTAACTCTGGACTTAAAAACCATCGGAATGATTGCCGTTGGTATAGCTTCATTAGTCGGAATGTGGTTTGCACTACAAGCAGACATTCAAGAGGCAAAGGAATTACCCGAACCTGTTATAGACAGAACTGAGTATGATTTGAAGGACGAATTAATTCGCCAGACAATTTTAGATACTCAAGATGATGTGGATGAAATCAAAGACAAACTTGATAAGATAGATGAGAGATTGTACGAGATACAAAAGAATAACTAAAATAGGTTAGTATGAAAAAAATAGTTTTTTTATTATCGTTATTAATTAGTTTTAATAACGCATTTGGACAAGATTGGATAACGGATAGTAATTTTGAAGATAAAATCAATGAAAAGTCCGCATTTGGTGACGATGAAATGTCAATCGTTATAGTTGAGTTTTGGGCAAAATTTAATGACGCAAATTCATTTAAAGATTGGGATAAAGTTAAAGGAATAACTCACTATTACAGAATTGACATAGCAAAAGCGCCAAATGCTAAAAAAGAATATAGAATAAGAATGGCGCCAACTATTATAGTATTTAAGGATGGTGTTAAAGAAGAAATGTATAAAGCAGGATTAGATTTAGAATGTCCTGTTGATTTAGAAGAGTTACAAGAACACATAGACGAAATTAAATCAGCGTCTCAGTTTTAGAAAGGTTATGAGAAAATGGCAAGAAGAGCGGTAGTTAGTACCTATCATCGTACACCCCCAAAAAAAAGGCCGGGTATACACTCAAAAACCAAAACCTCAAGAAGTAAAGGAAGTAAATACTATAAGAAGAAATATCGCGGACAAGGAAGATGAAACTTACAGATATACTCAGTTTGAAATCCATGAAATTTATGGATAAACCAAGAGAGAAGGATATAAAAAAGATTAATACGATTCCTAACCTTCTTAAAGATTTTCCTATAAAATACTACATGGGAAACCCACCACCATGTAATGCGTCCTCAAAAACTCGTATAGAATTAGAACAATTATCTCAACTTCCACATGATGTGGATTTTGTACATAAAATGGATAGGATAGATAAAGTATATAAAGAGTACTTTGATACAGTTGGATTAGAATTTCCTGAGGCATTGGTAGAGCAATTAATTGATGACGCAAGTATATTTACAAGAACATTAAAGGTACATTATAATAGACCAAGACCATATCAAGTAGCAGACCATCCATTAGTAAAAATTAAAATTGGTGACGAGGCGAAGATGGAATCAATGAATACTCCATCGTATCCAAGCGGTCACTCGACTCAAGGGATACTTATAGGTAGAGTATTATCTGATATGTTTCCTAAACATAAATTTAATTTGATGAATATAGGATTAGATGTATCAAAAAGTAGAAATATAGGAAGAGCTCATTACGCAAGTGATTCAAGATTTGGAATCAAGTTGGGTCATGAGATGTTTGATTATTTAAAAAAGATGAATAGAATATAATGGCTGAAAGAGTAGCAAGAAAAAAAGGACAACATAGAGGGTCATCCTCTCATTCAGATTTGTATACGGATGAAAATCCAAAAGGTACAATTCATGGATTAAAGTTTGCCACTCAAAAAGACGCCAAGGCATCTGTAAATAAAATAAAATCAAGTGGTAAGAGTCACGCTCACAAGATTCAGGCGGCAATCGCAATGGAACAAAGAGCAAAAGCAGCAGGTAAAGTATCTGCCGCAGGTGAATATAGAAAATTCATTAATATGATGAAAAAGAAGACTAAAGCAAAAAACGAAAACATAACTATCCCTATTAAGGTAGGTGATACTGTGTTAGGTGGTAAGTTCAAAAACAAAAGAATCGTTGTTAAATCAATCGGTAAGAACGATAAGGGTGATATTACAATCAACGGAAGACCTCTTCTTAAATTCAGAATAGTTAAAGAAAATATTGAGGTGGAGTTTCCTGAAGATATGCCGATGGATGAAAATGTGTCCCCACAAGTACTTAAGGCATTAAATTTAGGTTTAAAGAAAATCAATAGAAAGTTTAAAGGTGCGTCACTTGATGGAAAAACAATAGATATAGAATTACACCCTGGTCATAATAGAGATAGTGAAATACATCAGATTTATGATTTACTAAAAAAGTTGAAACTTGATAAAAATAAAACAAGTATATTTAATGAATCAATAAATGAACAAAGACCAATACCTATGGACGCTCCAAATGAGTTTGTATACATGGATTTCAAAAAATGGGTTTACAAGAATAGAAAAATGGTCAAACAGATGATGTTAAAACAAAAAGGTGATTCTACTAAAATGTTTTTAATATTATCAGCATTGTGGTATAAATGGGCAAGAAAAAGCGCACCAATGTTTACTTTTATAAAAGATAAAAAGAAATTTGGTAGAGAGTTAATGATTCTAATGGTAGATGATGATTTGATATTTGATAAAGAAACTTTCAAGAAAACCAATAGAATTAATCAAGTCAAAGAAATTTACTATGACAATCTTGGAAGAAAATGTCCAGGACCAGTTACATTAGATGGTAGGTGTTTACATGGTAGGAATACTTATCAAAAAGAAGGCGTAGGTATGAATAGAACACTTCATAAAGATGTTGGTCCACATGATGACGAACTAAATGAAGTTGGTATATTTAAAATAAGTCAATTTACAAAGGGAATCATTCCGCCAGGAAGATTAGATACTAATACACCTCAAGCGAAGAAGGATTCAATAAAGTTAATAAAAAACTTTCATAGTATGTTGAACGCTTTCTGGAGAGAAAATGACATACCATATAGAGCAAGGTTGAGATAAAAAAATGAAAAAATTATTATTAATATTAAGTATTTTCCTATTATTAGGATGTGTAAAAGAAGATGTTGAACCTCAAATAGAAGAAATCTTTGAAATATCATTAGATGGTGTATCATTTGACCCATCTGAAAGATACTCACTAATTAACACATATGGTGCAGTAAAAGATGTGGACGGATTCAGAAGAAAAATATTTGTACTTTATTTACAAGTAGATGACGGACCTGCAAGATTGGATAGACAACACTTTGCATTATTCTGTTATGATTTAGAAGGTGATATGGATGACGACCTTTTAGATATAGGAATATATGACCACTTGGGAACAGACGATAAATTGGCAGGATTAGAAATAATCGGTGAAAATGATTATGTAAATTGGGCTACTGTTGATGTAACTAAAGTAGAAAACGGAAGAATAGATTTAGAAGGTAGTGGTGAGTTTTATAACCCATACATTGACCAAGTACAAGTAGCAGAATTTAGAATAGTTAACATGGAAATCGGAAGAAATGTTGAAGATACTCCATATGGATATCTAATAAATTAGGAAATTATGATAAAATTAAAAGACATATTAAACGAAGGAAAACAACCATTAAACGAAGTGATATTTTATGGAAAAGCAAAGGTTGTATTAACATCAAACGCAAAAGACGCACAAATGCCATCTCAATATGTTGAGTTTAATTTTAATTATGTAAGTCCTAATTTCTTAGGTATGGGGCCAACTTTAGTTTGTATTCCAAAGAGTTCAAAAGATTTAGATAAGATTGATACTTTAGGTAGTATATCAAAAGATGATATCACTAAACAATTAGCAGAGTTCGCATCAAAGAAAACAAAACAAAAGTTTGAACCTATCGCATACAGACATAAAGAACAATATACAATAGCATTAGATGTCGAACCTATCCTTAAGAAAATCAAGTAAAAGTTTGGATATTTGCGGATATTTTCGTATATTTATTCAAAAGGATAAATTATGGGTAGAGTATTAAGAGTTTTTGATTTTGATGATACACTCGCAAAGAGTACCGCATATATCTATGTTACACATAAAGATGGTACAGAAACTACATTAGACCCTGGACAATACGCAAAATACAAACCACAAAGGGGTGATGAGTTTGATTTTAGAGATTTCAATAGTATGTTGAATAATCCTAAAGTAATCAAAAAGAACTTTAAACTATTACAGAAAATGTTATCTAATCCAGAAAAAAAGGTAACAATACTAACTGCAAGAGCATTAGGATTTCCAATCAGAAAGTTTTTCAAAGACACTTATGGTATGGATGTTTATCCTGTCACATTGGCAAGTAATAATCCTAAAGATAAAGCAGATTGGATTGAGAAACACATTGAAAAAGGATATACTGACATCGCATTCATGGATGACTCAATCAAAAATGTAAGAGCAGTACAAAAATTACAAAGAAAATATCCTAATGTAAGAATTAAATCTGTACTTGCGGTAGAACATCTTAAACCAAGTCAAAGAAAAAAGATATTAGAAAATTATATACAAGAACTATATACAAATAAGTTATGATAAACAAATCATTGGCTGATAGTTGTAGGTCAAACTACGCATTAGCAAATCCGTTTCCACATATTGTAATTGATGATTTTATACCAGAAGATTTAGCATTACAATGTTACAATCAAATGTCACAACATCAACAATGGATGTTTGATACTATGGAAGGTTATCCTGAAGACGAAAGAGATTCACAAGTAAATAAATGGTGGACTCCATTTGATACGGATTCTAAGAATAGATTAGAATCAGATATGCCCGCAGTATGGAAATGTTTACAATATTTTAATTCAAGACCATTCCTATTATTTTTAGAAAATCTAACAGGTATAAAAGATTTGATTGCAGATGTAGATTTTGAAGGTGGTGGTATTCATAAGATAAAAAATGGTGGTAGATTAGAATTACATTCAGATTACAATAAACACCCAAACAAAGATATTTGGCGAAGAATCAATTTACTACTATATCTTACTCCAAATTGGAATTACAATGGACACTTAGATTTATACGAAAAAGACCCATTGGTTAAAGTAAAATCCATACTACCAACATTTAATAGAGCGGTCATATTTAATACGACTGATGACTCAATACATGGACACCCAACACCATTAGTTTGTCCTGAAGAAGTATCAAGATATTCATTTGCATTGTACTATTTTACAAAAGATAGACCTGAGCATGAAAAATCAGATAGTAAAGCTGCGATTTGGTATAAAACTTCATATTTATAAAAATAAAAGGGACTACAATGGCAGCTACACAAAAAGAAACACTTGAAAAAATACTCGTAGAGATTGGTAAAATGAAGACTAAGTTACCCAATGGGGAACTTAAAAGAATGGAACAAACCATTAATGCTCTACATGAGTTTCAACAAGATTTAAAAGAGGATTTTTCAGATATTAAATACACATTACTTAATCCTGAAAATGGTGTAATTGTTAGAGTGAACAAAAATACAGAATTTAGAAAAGACGCAGGTGAATTACCTGAAGATATTTTAGATTTAAAAAATGAATTAGAAAAACTACAAGAGTGGAAATCAGGTGTAGTAAAAGCACTTTGGGTACTATTTAGTGGACTTATTGGTGTATTAGGATGGATTTTTTCCGAAGCAATAGCTAAAATGTAGTTTTATTAACTTTCCAATTGATATTTATGGCTGAAGAAATGTTAGAAAAGGCGATGGATGAGGTTTACGACATTTTGTTGTACAATCCTCAATTCATTGACAAATCTACCAAAAAAAGATTGTTAGACAAGATGTTACCCTTTTATATTGAAATAGAAGATTATACAAAATGTCAACATATTAAAGACCTTATGGATATGTTGGAGAGACCCAATGAAAATAGTAATAAAAAAACTAAACCCTCTGTTTAAAGAAGAGTGTATAGTTTATGTGCAAACAGAAAATGGACAAAATATTGAAGCAGTTATAGGTGCAAGTGTTGAAGTACCAATTTATATAGAAAAGTACAAAAACAAGTATGATATAAAACAAGTTGTTAACTATGAATTATAATAATGGCTAAACTATATTTACTAAATGATAATCATCATACATTCGAGGATGTTATCAGAGTTTTAAGAAAATATCTATCGTTTCCAATAACACAAGGACAATCAGTTGCAAACATTGTTCATAATAATGGAAAATGTGATATTTATAATGGAGAGATAGAAATGGTTGAAAACCTATACGAGTTGTTTCGTAGTGAGGGATTCAATGTAAAAATAGACGAAACTTATGAAGTGGAATGAAGAATCAAAAGGATTAGGTGATACAATTAAAAAAGTCACCTCTGCAACTAAATTAGATAGAATGGCAGAAAAAATAGCCGAGGTAATGGGTGCAAAAGATTGTGGGTGCGATGACCGCCAAGCAAAACTAAACAAGATGTTTCCATATAAAACAAGAGCTGAAAAGTTTCCAAAAAGGTAAATATGATAAAAGAACTAATACGAGAAGTAATTACCGAAGAACAATTAGACGAAAAGTTAATTGTATATAACCAAAGAAAACCATATGGTCAAGTTGTCTTTTTGGCAGGTGGTGCAGGTAGTGGTAAAGGATTCTCAAGTTCACATTTTATAGACAATACGGCATTTAAAGTTCGTGATGTCGATAAAATGAAACAACAATTACAGATTCTAAATAGATTAGGTAAAATAGATATAGATGGAATCTTAAAGAAGTATGGTAAAAACATTCCAGCAAAAGAAATAGAAAACATCAGAAGTTTACAAGGACAAGGATTTCAGTTAAGAAACTTACAATTAAAAAAACCTGACCATGTTAGAGCACTACATCAGTTAGTTAAAGCAACGGGTATCAAAGATAGTTCATTAGAAAAACTATTAGTAGGAAAAAATAACCCTGAAACCCTTCCAAATATAATGTTTGACATTACCGCAAAAGATGTTACAGATATTACAAATATAATTCCT
>VTLG01001737.1_pt1 | contig 49017 bp, 69 predicted proteins | sample 4694571 | NCBI WGS metagenome assembly VTLG01 (sample SAMN12604809, study PRJNA352737) | marine metagenome | biome: ENVO:00000447; feature: ENVO:00000209|ENVO:00000569|ENVO:01000036; material: ENVO:00002151; isolation source: viral sequences binned using virsorter ... | reverse complement strand
TCGCCGTATTATTAGTGCCAGTGGTGCTTGATTGAAATGCACCAAAGCCTACAGCAGTATTGCCGCTTGCTGTGGTACTAGCAACTCCTGCATAATATCCCACCATAGTGTTGTTAGAACCTGTGGTGTTTGCGTGAAAAGCTGTACCACCAACTGCCACATTGTAATTGCCTGTGGTTAAATTATATGCTGCATTATCACCGATAGCAACATTATTAACGCCCGTAACAGCAGCACCAGCAGCAGCATTATCACCAATAATAATATTCTGCTGGCCGGTTGTCATCGCTGCACCAGCGTTGTTTCCTACACAGACATTCTCGCCGTTGCCTGTAGTGATTGCTCCTCCGGCGGCTGTACCCACAAGAACATTGGAAGAAGACGTAGTGATGGCGTCACCAGCATACGCGCCCACTGCTATGTTGTTAGTTGCGGTGGTTGCAACATTTAGGGAGTTTACACCCACAGCAGTGTTTCCACCACCTGTCGTCGCTGACGACAGCGCACCATTTCCAACCGCCGTATTTTGCCCCGCTGTTGTAATTGCATCACCTGCATAAGCACCAACCAAAGTTGTATCTGCGCCTGTTGTCAATCCGCTACCCGCGCTGTGGCCTATTGCAGTGATAGCAGATGCAGTTGTTAAAGCTGTAAGTGCGCTACCGCCAACGGCTATATTATTACTGCCAGTAGAATTTGCATCTAATGCGTTGTATCCTACTGCAACATTGTTATCGCCTGTGGTTATAGCTGTTCCAGCCGCGTTGCCAATAGCTACATTATAAAGTGCGCCAGATTCTACGCTATCTAACGCAGTATCACCCAACGCCACATTGCCTGTGCCTGTCGGGTAGTTACCGTCCAGCTTAATGGTGCCGCCGTCTGTAGAAAAATTACCAGCGTTAGTAATACCATCAGTGGTAGTTGCTCCGTCAACGTCTATAGTGCCACTAACGGTAGCATTGCCGCTGACAGTCAGCCCATCTGCAGTGGTAAATCGTGATACTCCTGCACCGATGTATGCCATTACGAAATCTCCAAGATGGACAGAGCCACGTCAGCAGAACTGCTGGTGTTGCTCGTAACCTTCAAAACGTCACTTGCGTTGAGTACGACCTTCTGTTCACCGCCCACGACAACAAGGCTACTACCCACCGGAACGGGTGCAGCCTTAATCAGATAGATGTTGTCGCCATCGTTGTTCTCAATTTGCACATCGACTTCAATTTGTGAAGTAACAATGTTAGCAATGGTGAGGCCGATGATGGTGGTTTCAGTCGAACTTGCACCAGTGTGGATTGTGGCAGCAGATGTGCCTACACCAGTGTCAGTGACGAGTTTAAATGCGTTTGCCATTTATTACTCCATTTCGGTATAATTATACCAGATTATCATTCACTTGTCAAGTATTATTTACCCAAGTGCAATAGCTAGTGCTACGGCTTCGTTTGATGCTACAGTGGCTGCAAAAGCAGTTGTGGCAATAGTTGTGTCGCTAGTGCCAGCAGACTGCGTCGTAGCAGTAACAGCACTGGACAGTGACCCACCATTGATTGTTGGGCTGGTCAGTGTTTTGTTAGTTAAGGTTTGGGTGGCTGCAATACCGGCAAGTGTGTCGGTAGTAGCTGGCAGCGTCAGCGTAATGTTGCCACTAAACGATGCGTGTGCGGGTGCTTGCAGTCGTGCGTAGTGGGCATTAGACGACTCACAGTAGAAGTCTACGTAGGACTGTGTGCCGCCGTTCTTGATTGAAATAGCACCCTGTGAGATGCTAACACCAGATGACCCACCAAACGTAGCCGTGCCTGTGACAGCCGGAGCAGAGATGGTTGGTGAGGTAAGTGTCTTGTTGGTGAGTGTGTCTGTGGTTGTGCGACCTACGAGGGTGTCTGTCGTAGCTGGCATTGTAAGTGTGATATTGCCAGAGAAAGCAGAGTGGGCAGGAGCCTGAAGTCTTGCATAGTGTGCGTTGCTGGACTCGCAGTAGAAATCTACATAGGACTGTGTGCCACTGTTCTTGATTGAGATAGAGCCACTTTGAATGGCAACACCATTGCTACCATCAATCTGTACAACACCAGAGCCTTTCGGTACAAGGTTAAGGTCAACATTAGTGTCGTCACCTGTTGACGACAGGGTAGGTCCACTGCCAGATGCAGCGTTAGTAATATCAAACTGATTGACTGCAGAACTCGTAGTCTGGAATATAATCTGTTCGTTACCGTTTTCGTCAGCAATAAAGTGTGCATCATCAATCAGAATGTTGTGACTGTTTGTGTCAAGGTTGCCACCAAGCTGGGGTGTTGTATCGTCGGCTAGTTCTAGCAAAGCACTGGATGTAGCAAGACCTGCAGTAAAATTAGCACGGGTCATCTTACGGAATGCAGATGCACTCGCGTCAAAGATAAGCACAAGGTCATCAGATGCAACGCTTGTTTCTGCTGTCTGACTTGTAAACACAGATGTGTCTAGCGTATCAATGACGCTTTCAAAGTATGTCTCAAAATCAGTCAGTGCAACCTGCTTCATCGTGCCACCGTCGTTGACGATAACACGGTCTGCATCTGCAAGTGTCGTGGACGTGGCTGATGTATCTCCGTCAAGGATGTTTATTTCTGCTGTCGTAGCAGTAACACCATCCATGATGTTTAGTTCTGCTGCAGTGGACGTAACACCGTCCATAATATTAAGTTCAGCAGTAGTAGCCGTTACACCATCCATAATGTTGAGTTCGGCGGTGGTGGCTGTTACACCATCCATGATGTTTAATTCAGCGGTAGTGGCAGTGACCCCGTCAAGAATGTTTAGTTCTGTAGCGGTGGATGTAACGCCATCCAAAATGTTTAGTTCTGCTGTTGTAGAAGTTACACCGTCAAGAATGTTTAGTTCTGCTGTTGTTGATGTAACACCATCTAGGATATTTAACTCTGCAGCCGTAGAAGTTACACCATCTAGGATATTAAGTTCAGCGGCAGTAGCTGTAACATTAGTGCCACCGATGTCTAGTGTCGTTGTGCTAATCTCTCCAGCTACAGTTACAATGCCATTAGCTAGTGTAAGCAGGTCAGTGTCGTCGTCGTGACCAATCGTACCTGCAACTACGATAGCATCTGTTGTTACTGTGCCATCAAAGAATGCATTCTTAAACTCAAGTGAACTTGTTCCTAAATCAATGTCGTTGTCAGTAACGGGAACAATAACACCGTCTTGAAAACGTATCTGTTCTACAGATGAGCCTGCTCCACCTGCATCAAGGAACAAGCCTACACGATTGTTTGTGTCGTCCACTACGACTTTGTTTAGTGGCGTTGCTACGCCGGGGTCACCAATCAAGCCAATGACCGGACCTTCAGCGGCTGTGCCATCATGCTTGTGTCCAGACGTATTTACAAATGCTGCCAGTATCTGATTAAATTCATTGTTACTGTCGGCAGCATTAATAACATCGCCGTCTGTGTAGGATGACTGTCTAGTATAACCTGCCATTAGCGTCTTGCTCCTGCATCAAATTCTAATTGAAAACCTTTAAGTGTGTATGGCGCGGATGTTGCATTGTCCACCACACGCATTGCTACTGCAAATCCACTGCCCTCTACAGGCTGTCTAGTCAGTGGGTTAGATTGACCACCGTATGTTGCCGTGCCGTATACAGACGTGCCGTACAGTGCCACAACTGTTGAACTGTCAAACGGGTATGCTTCTGGTCTTGCGGCATCAGGCGACTCATAATCATATCGTAAAAACAAGTCGGAGTTTAGTGCGCCTGTTGGTGAATAGTTGATAATCACCCGCTGAAAGTTTTTACGGATACCTGCATCACCCATTGTCATATCTGGTGAGCGATAGCGACCTATAATATCGGTGCCATCAAATTGATTGCTTTGTTCTTGCCTGTACACAAATCCATCAGCAGAGCCATGAAGTACAAATGTTTCACCTTGTGCCGTAAACGAGTCTGTGCAAGAAGGCTTAATACCTTTCAGTGTGGCAAACTCATAGCCTTGTTGTTTACGAACCGCAATAACACCTGTTGTAGCCTCTTCAGCGAGTGCGCCAGTTTTAAACAAACGATATTGTGTTTTATCTGGAACAACTACGCTATCAAATTCGTCTATATCAGTATCGTTAAACAACTCTTTAACATTGCTTGATATAGTTCCCAATTCAACGTCATTAATTCTTTCTGTGCCTGCAACGGTGCGTAAGCCGTCTCTACCTAAGAATAAGATATCTCCAGCAAGTTCTTGGACAGTAAAACCGTTTAGGCAACCAATGTCTCTTGTAATTGGTTGAAGTACAAAGTCTGCAATTGTGTTTCCTGTCAGCCTATATATGCGCTCTTCGCCAAATATAATTAATTCATTACGAAACGGAAACAGTGCTGTTACTTGACTATCAATCCGAAGACTACCCGCACCGTTAGCTGTGCTAAAATCGTTATCACTAAACGGCGCAGTAAATACTATCTCTTCTTTATTTGCACTATGTCCTGCAAAAAATAGTGCGTCTTTAAACCCCGTTACAAACTTAGGGTTGGCTGGCGCGCCTGTAGCATTAAGGTCTGTTACCGTGCTACCGTCATACTTAGTAGCATGGTTAGCACCGTCTGCCCACACAATATGCTCAGTTCCATTTAGATTGTACCGATGGTGCGTATACTTACCCGCACTGGTACGCCCTGTGTCAATCTCTGACCAACTACCACTTGTGCCAGCTTCAAATACTTTGGTGCCACGTGCAGCGATTACTTTATTGTTGCCATCAAAGAATGCAGCCATCAAAACTTTTTCACTAGCAGATGATGTCTGCGGAACAATGTTACTATTCCATTTTGCAAAGCCGTTTATGCGTCTGTACCCACCGCTAACGTCTGGCTCAAAATTTTCTAATTCAAGAGCCATGCCAGGTTGCATTTTAAACGTAGGCTGGTCAAGAACAAGACCACCTTCACACGCAAACACATAGGGGCTAAGTCCAGATTCGTCAGCCATTTTTTATGTCCCTGTTGGAAATACTGAGGTGCCATACCTTTGTGAGCGTGGAATATAAGTAGATCGAACATAATTAAAGTTTTTATTTATGAACAAACTTTGCATATGCTTTATACCTTCTTCAAATCGTGAGAAATTAATTCCGTATTGTTGGGCTTCACCCCGATACTGATACCCGTATGCTGTCGCACCATCAACAATTACTTGTCTAAATTGTTCAGGAATGGTGGGTACATCTGTTGCTGCACTTAGTGCTGTTGGCTTTGTATAAGCGTCAAACTTTAATGTATAAGCCTTATCTGGATATGGGTATAAACCAAAATTATTGTCGGGAGTTCTGAATACATATAGCGGAACGCCCCCAACATCAGACGTGCTTTCTTGGTCAATATATTTATCTACATATTCTTTATAGTCAACAACACGTAAAGTTGTACCGGCCACACCTAGCGTATCATTTTTTTCGATACGAAAAGTCTCGTAGTCTACGTGATATAGTGTTGTGCCAAGAGTATATCTTGTTTGATTAGCGACAAGAGTTTCGGTCTGTAGGGCATGGCTAAATGACCAACCAAACTCGCGCTGATAAATATAATTAATAGCGTCGTTAACAGCATTTTTACACTGTGTCTGAAACCCACGAGAGTTGCCAAAGTTAGACGAGGTTAGTGCCACCTCGTTAAATCTTGCCAAGACTTCGTTTGTGATGTCCAGATAATTATACGCCATAAGAAATCCTTAAAGAGTTAGGAGGGCGACTTCTGCCGCCCCCCATGTTAGTTACGCGAGAGTATCGCGGTCTACTTCTGTTGCAAGTTCCTGCGCACCGTTGGTGTCAACAACACAAGCTACAACACGAAGACGACCAGTGGTAACATCAGCCGAAGAGGCAATCAGTTTAACATCAATCGTATCAGTTGTAGTTACGTGCTGAGTGAACGTAATTGTGCCAGAAGTCGTCATTGCAGCACCGTTGCTTCCCGAAGCGAGAAAACCAGTGCTGGTGACATCGCCACCGTCAACAATATCATCGCCTTCGGCAAAGTCAATGTCAACAGTAGGAGAAGACCCGTCGAAAGCCTTCAGAACTTCTGCGCCAGCAAACAGAACCATCGTATTGGCTGGGATTTCTACGACTTGGAAGATGTCACCATTCGTGCAAGAATAGTTGGTCAGCTTGTCAATGTCGAGGATACCCTCAATCATACGCATGTTCAGGCCGTTACGGCTTGCCGGAAGTGCAGCAATAGAGTTAGAGTTAACTCCTGCGGTTGCGGAGGAGGTGAGGTCAAAAGTTGCCATGATTCAGTCTCCTTACGCTGCGTTGTACTTGGCAGTTACGATTGCTTCAGGGCGAAGAATCTTACGGCCATAGAGGTGCATGCCGCGAACGATATCAGCAAAGCTGTCCGGGTCGCGGTAAGTTTCAGTCTTATTAATCTGCTCTGCAGTTGCGACAGCAGACGAGTGTCCAGCCACAATCACACCGAAGTTAGAGTTCTGGTTTGCCGAACCAGTGGTTGCGGGACCAGTACCTACGGACGGCAGGTTATTGGAGGTGTAGACAGTGAAACCGTGCAGGTTATTAATAACCAGCCCGTTTTGCAGTCCTGCGCCACCAAAGTCTGCATTCAGAAGACGCGAGTCTTCGTCCTTGAGCAGTTCAATGAACACGGGGTCAATGACAAGCCAACGGCCCTGCGTGTCTACGTTCTGCTGGTCAAGAAGGCGTCCCATGCGGGAGATGACCATCAGAGGAGAGGCAGTAGCAGTCGGAAGTGCAGTTGCACCCGGCAGACGTGCTGCAAGCGGAATTGAGTGGTCGCCAGCAGACGAAGTAGTGATGTTACCGAAGCTATCCTTACGCAGCTTCATGCTGGTAAGAAGTTCGTCGGAACCAGCAGTCGTTACTGCCTTGGAGCCGCTTACTACGTCGTTAGCGGTGCCAGCAGCAGTGCTAAGAGCGGACTGCTTAAAGCCTGACAGATAACCAAGAACTTCTTGGTCAAACTGGTCAGCGAGACGATAAGCAGCACGGTCACTTGCCAGAGTCTGGAAGTTTACGTGGCTGTGCGCCTCTTCGATGTCGTCAACCTTAAAGGCATAGTAGTTTGCCTTATCAATGGTGAGGGTAAAGTCCTCATCATCAAGGTCTTGCGGAGTAATTTGCGCACCACGTGCGTACTCCTTTACAGTGATTTCGGGTTCTTTGATAATCCGAACGGAATCACCCATTTGAGCAATCTCACCAAAGTAGTCGTTATTGGTGATTGCTTCACAAACAGCGGCCTTGCGGAAAGCGACCTGCACCTGTTTGCTGTAAATTACGGGCGAAAAATTACCGTTAGGAAGATTACCATACCCGGCAGCGGTTTTGAATGCCATGATATTATCTCCTATTTAGCATTTTACAGATGCAAACTCACCAGACTAATCAGAGGCTGATTCGCTGTGGGTGCGTATTATATTTAGTTGGCCGACCAAATATTCAACGGGCCACGCTCGTCAGGTAATCCATAAGACTGTAGCGTTTGCGGATCGGGGTAAGCAGGTAGCGAACCCGCTTACACCTATAATGACTATAGTTATACGAAAAAATAACTAGTTGTCAATACTTTTTTTTTTATCGGGCTGAACCCGATATATCATAGACAAACTTTCCTGAGCGGATAGCGTCCATAATTTCATCAGAACGAGCTTCATATTCTTGTGCAGACATACGTTGAACTTCTGATTCTTTTAGATAAGAAGATGCCTCATTGTCTTGCGGCTTGCTTCTAGTATTTTTTGATGTGACAGCCTCTGCGGCATTGCCCTTTGGCTTTTTCTTTGTCGTGATGTTCCTGTCTGACTTGTACAAGTCAATAGCACGGGCAGCAGAGCGAGCATCATTGTCGTTCTCATAGAGTGCTTCCTGAACCCATTTAGGTTGTTCCGTAGCCCAGTCATGGAAGTCATCACTTTCCCGAATGTCATCAAAGTCAGGATGTAAGCGCATTAATTCTGCTTCTGCTTTTTCTCGCTTTGCATTGAACTGCATTTCGTCCACTGCCTTAAAACGATCTTCCAATTCTTTAGTTTGCTCTTGAGCTTTTTTGGCAGCAATAGTTTCAATAATAGCAGCAACATCTGGATAATTCCTTGCCCAAACTTCTAGGTCTTCATCAGATTTGGGAAGCTGCATTTCTTTACGAGTTGCCGCATCCAGTTGTCCTTTAAGTTCACTTAGTTGATCTTGAAACTCTTTTTCTTTTTCTTGCATATGACGCCGTAAATCGCCATATCTTTTCTTAAATGTTTTTTCTTCAGCAGAATCTGGCTGGGCTTCTTGCTCTTCACCCTCACCTCTTTGTTCTTTTAGAAGTTGCTCTAGCTCTTCTTCTTCTTTTTTTATTCTGTCTGCATTAGCATATGGTTTGGATACAAATGCTGTTTTTTTCTGTGGCTGCGTTTCTTCAGCCATAATTGCTTCGTTCATAGTTTTCTCCTATCTGGGGCCATCGTAGCCATGTCGGGGGATGGGTAGGCCAGGTATGAGGCTGTTTAACGTGCAGCCAAGCCACGTCTGCCACGATCTGGTCGTGACGATTCAATGTCAATGACAGACATAAGTTCACTGCCAAGGACACGTCCAATGGCGCGAATTTGTGGTGTGCCAATTAGACTTTGAATAATTTCTCTATCTTCATCATTTAAATTATCAAAACGACGTTGAACAGCTTTTTGATAATCAGCAAGTGTTGGTTGTCTAGCCACTTTTTTCTCCTTCACGAATCCAATATTGCTCTTCGTCAATAATCCATTCTAAATCGTCATATTGATCATCTGTTAAATTTTTCAAAAAGGTTTGCACTTCACTTTCCGCTAATGTCATGTCGTGATATTTTACATACCTTTTTTGTAGACCTGTATCTTTGGTTGTTGTAAAAACAAGCGTCATGTCTTTTTGTTTTGCTAGTTCAAACACACCATCGACACACATTTTTATTGCTTTGTGTGCTTGCTTCATGGGTGCGCTTTTGTCAACAACAAGCCACTCCATGAAAGAGAACTTAGTGCCAACCCCTATGTACAAACCTGCACCACAAATCGGCATTCCTTCGTTTTCAATTATTACACCATCAGGAGGTAGACATTCCTGCGGAACAATTCCAAATTCCCAATCTTCCCACCACTTTACGAGTGTGGGGTAGTCTTTATTAAGCTGCCATAGACGTTTTTTTAACAAGTTCCTCATTCCTTATTTTCACGTTTTCTTCGCTTTCTTTTGCGCCATTTTCACGCCAATTATCGAAGAAGTCGTCACCCGTGTCTAGCAGTCTTTCTTGTTCAGTCACCTCAAAGTAGTCAGTGAATATAGTATCGTTAATCATAATGCGCCTGTTTTCAGAGCCGAAGATATAAACAATCGTATCTTCATCGCTGATAAACTTACCCTTGCGACTATCCTTAACTCGCACCCACGCATCGTCCTCTAGCACCATGTGAGTGCCAGATACTTGAATGCCATCATAGTCATAGATAGAGTCTACTAAGAACCGACCTGCGGCAAACACAAAGCCACCAAGCATAACCTCATCACCAATGTCAACTTCTTCAACTGGTTTGGTGCTTCCGTCTTTCATGGTAATAGGTGTTCCTTTTACGAAACAACCATCACTGTCACCTCCGCTGTCGTCTTTCTCTTCCTTAACAGTCGTTTGTGTTGGCTTTGACCAATCGTGATCATCCGAATAATAAACTTTATTGTCTTCAATTTTAGTTGCGGTTCCTTGGCCATCGCGGACACGGTCGTCTTTAAAGCCGTGCTTATTAGGTCGAGTCTGTGTTGGATCAACTGCGGCTGCTTTTGCTTTTTCAGCGTCCTCTGCCGCCTTTCTAAGCTCATCTTGTTTGCGCATCTCAGCCTCTGCGGCTGCTTGTTCAGCAGCCTCTTGAGCTTCCCGCTTTGCTTTTGCTCTAGCAGCATCTTCAGCAATACGCGCACGGTCTGCAGCGGCTTGTGCAGCAGCTTGTTGCTCTGCTTTAGCTCTATCCGCTTCTTCAGCTTGACGACGCAATTCATCTTGCCGTCTCATTTCTTCCGCATCACTAAAGTCACGCTGTGCCTGCGCCTCTACCTCAAAAGAAGAGGGAGCCGATGGTCTTGGATTCATTATGCCCAACGGATCGAGTCCAGCCGGTTGAATGGGCTTTGTTTCTCGTGGTGGCGTTGGCGGTGGGCTAAAGCTTTCATCCATCGTGCTACCAGAAATTGCTTGCTGTATTAGATTTTGTGTTGTCTGAATTGGTGTCGGTGTAGACTCAAACGCCGCTCCTTCGTCCAACGATGGGTCACCACTAATCGCACCAGAGAACTCTGGCGCAGTGTATGTACCTGGAGTTTCTCCAGCAATTGTCCCTGCGGGTCGAGTTGTAACCGTTGCATCGCCTGTGCCAAATTCTGGATACGGTATGCCGTCAGGGGTTCTTGGGAACTGTGGTCCCTCCGTAGTAAACGGACCTGTATCAAACGAAGTAAAGTCTGGTGCTGGTTGTCCAGTTCCTGTTATATTTTGCCCTTCAAAACCAAGCGCCCCCATTTGTGTTGCTGCCGATGGCCGTGGTGGTGGCGCAACAGGCATTACTGTTGGCACACCCGTTTTAGTATTCAGAGCGTCTAAGAAATTATCATACTTTTCTTTTTGCACATCGTTAAGCGTACGATATGCGTTAGTATTTTTATTTCCAATAAAGCCACCACGCCATCCAGACTCACTACCGGCAGAAATAACATTAAAGTAATTTTCGCGATTACCATAGCTTGCATCTGCACCTTTACCTACAGCCTCGCCAGTGAATGGATCAATGGCGATACCATGAATATTAAAGACGCCACCACTAGCTGCATCTAAATCACCGGGTTCAAATCCTATTTTTCCGGTAATAGGCACTTGTAGATTTTCCATAGCTTGTTCACGTGCTTTCATAACTTCAGCAGTCGGTGGACCCATTTTCTGTTTTTGACCGCCTATCATTACGCCATCGCCAATGCCAAAGGGAAGAACCGCACCAAGGTTAAAGCCGCCCCCACCCGTGATACCAAGCTTGGCTTTGGTGTCCATAATTTTTTTGTATCTTGCACGCTCTTCTGCTACTGCCGCTTCTGCTTGCCCCTCACCATCGTCCTTCTGTTCTGTTTGTGTCGTCGTCGTGGTTGTAGTCGTGTCCTCTGCTGTATCTTCCGCTGTCGTAACAGGCTGTGGGAAGAAGCCGTCAGGGATCGGATATAAAGGCTGTCCACCAAAAAATGGAATTTGAATTAGTACACCAGCATCATTTACATACGGACGTAGCTCTGTAGTAAAAGAGGAACCCCCACCAGATGTACCCATGAGATCACTATAGGTTGGAACAACACGCGCTGTGTCATCTTCTTCCTCTCGCTCTTCAAGCTGATACGGATCATCCTCTACAGAACCACCCTCTTGCATCATCATTACAGGCGTTTCATCTTCAAGTTCAAGATCAGAAATGTCAAAAGGAATATCGTCAGGTAAAATAGCTTCGTCGCTATTACCCATCTGGCCCATATCTTCCATGCGCTGAAGACCCACTTTCGCCTTCTGCCGCATCTTCATCAAAGTTTCAAGACCATAGTATCTAACTACGTCGGCAGGAAATACAAACTCGCCCTCACTTAGCTGCGCCGGGATATCGTCGCGAACTTCTTTTTTAAGAGAGCCTACTGGAACATCATTACCAGAGATAGGATCAACAGAACCACCTTCATCTTTTAGTCCACCCTCATCAAAGAGGTCCATTTGTCTACGCATCGAAACGTCTCCACCTTCGTTAAAACCTATCCCAGTGCCAGGTATGACCAACCCCATACCAAACAAACCCTTCTTTTTTGGTTTGCGTACTGTTAATTCTTCTCCAAATTTAATTAAATCTGGGTCTTCAATTTGTGGATTCATTGCTAATAGCTGATCCACAGACATATTTTGTTCTTTTGCTATTTTAGTTAAAGTGTCACCCTGCCCAATAGTCCGCATTTCTCTGTCGGCGTCTATAATGGGCAGGGCAGTTTCTTCGTCTTTTTGCACAGCGACTGTAGTCGTAGGGATAGCATCTATACGACTTCCGCGAAGTTTTTCTCTGGCAATTTGTAAGTCATCTTCTCTTTTTAGTCTTATTCTCGAAAGTTCAAGGGCTTCATTAACCATTGAAAAATCATTTAAATTTTTGCCTAAATACGCGGATTCTGTGGCGTCACTATTTTCCATTCTAACAACGGCAGCAACAGCCTTTCCTAAGTTTTCTTCAGTTATTTTATTGCCACCAATTTGGCTTTTTACATAGTCTGCGTATTCCTTTGTTTTATTCTCATCAGCAGGAGCATACTTCGCAATAACTTTATTTACGTCACCATCAAAGTCACCCATCTTTTTACGAAGGTCAAAAGCTAATGCACGTAATCCCATTTCAGGAGAGCTAAATACGGCGAAACGACCGTCTCCATAAGTTTGGCCAGTTTCACCCGCATATCCTTGCCCTACCTCAATATTACCGGGGTTGTTATACAGTGTTGCCATCGCTATCCCTGACTTCGGTTCTAAGATTGGTAAGACGACGCAAAGCAGCAATAGCGCCTTGAGAACGGTACACCAATATGTCATTTTCTGCTTGCTCCAACGACTTTTGTTGAAGCACAATCAGTTCATCTAAATATTTACTGAACTGTTCCCACTGCTTGTGGTTCACCAGCGGCTTCAGCTTGCTGAGTCGTTCCTTGGTCATTAGCACTAAATCCTTGTTCACCCGGTACAGGTGCTTGTCCTACACCGATTGTTCCTCCACCTGCCCCTGTCGGGTCTGCAGCATCAGCCCCTGCAGGTGCGCCAGCTTCAGCTTGTGCTGGTTGCTGGAATGCTTTGAGAAGTTCTGCTTGCAACGAAGCTTCATCCATATTGTTTGTGACCTTATCAGGGTCAAGATCAAGCGACTTTGCAATCTCTCTAATAATATACTGAAACTTTGCAAACGGTGCAAGAGCCGGATTACTAGCAATTTGTAAAAATTGCATGAGTCGTTGGCTACGAACTTCATTTGCCATAAGGCTTTCAGTACCACGCGCCTTAACTTCTAAATCTCCTTTAATTTCAGGATCAAAGTCAAATTGCATGTTAAAGCGGAAAAAGCCCTCACCAAGAGGACGAAGGAGGTAATCATCCACATTTTTGATGACGTTCTTTGTGCCACCCGCTGCGGCATTCATCAACATTGAAATACCACTAGCCGTGCGACCAACTCCGCTAATACCCGTCTGTCCATGTGCGAAAGACGGGAATCCTGTGCTTTCATCTGAAAGCTGTCTTGCCTTGTCAAACAACATCATGTTTTCACTTGACACATTAGGAAACTTTGTGCCAAAGATTGCCTGACCAGGTGCGCCACCTTGACGCCTAAACACTTTGCCGGGATACAATGCTAGGTCTTGCCCCGGTACAAGATTTGTTTCATCAACCTCTACAATTAGATTGCCGGACAACACGGCGTTGTCCACCGCCATGCGCATGAAGCCATTCATTAGCGTTTGCGTGTCGTCCATATTTTCGGCAATACCTACACCAAAAAAGCTGTATGGGTTTAGTTCATAGGGTGAGGCGTGATACGGTATCTTTGCCGGTTTAAACGGATTTAGTACGACCCGCAAAAGTTTACCATTACAAATCCAAATATTTGCTTGTAGCTCATCAAAGTCTTTTAGTTCTTCTGGAACCTCCACACCTTCAACTTCAAGCATCTCTGTGTCAATGGTTCCCCAATACTCAAGAACCTCAAAACGATCAACACCATGCTCTGGAGCGTAGTCTGCAAGATCGTCTTCCCAATACTTTTTAGTATAATTTTCACCAATGTCGATTACTTCATCAATTACATTGCCCCGAAAATAAGGTCGCTTCTTTAGCTGACGTAATTGACTACGCGACATTTTGTGCCGTTCAATTACAAACTGGGCCTCGTCCATATTATTAGCGTCAGGGTCAGGATAAAAATTCCAAACGGACACATGAGAAACTTGCGGCACGGTTTTAAAAAGCGGGTCATAAGAACCTTCCTCATCCCAATTAGGATATTCTTTATCAATGGCAAACGGACCCTTAATCACACCTGTGCCGAAAAGCGCCATCTCAAACGCCGTGCTGCGCAAATGCTTGTTTGCTCCAGACTCTTCTAGTTGATCGTGGATTTTTTTCTGCATGGACTTAGCAGCAACCATAGCAGGACTAAACGTAATCGCTGTCGCTGTTGTGCCAATGCCTTTTTCAAGAGTTTCGACATCCTGAAGTTTTTCAGTCAAGGGGCCAAGGCTGTCCATCAAAGATTGTTGTGTTGCACCGGCAGGGAAATCCTGTCCGTCACCCTCAAAACCATACGGGCTATCAAGAGGATCACGAAGCTGTTCTGGTTTTTGTGGATCAAAATTAACGTCCGCAACTACCCCGTCAGGAAGTTCCGTAGGCTCAATAGACAAAGGAAATTTGTTATTGGCAAACAGCACGTCAACAATTTGCCCGTAAGCAGCGAGTGTTTTTGTTTTCGTTACTTTAATAAATACACGAGACTTTTCAGCTTCGGTAAACTGAACGTCAGGACCGTACAAGCCACGATAGTTTCTGTAGGATTTAATCCATCGCTCTTCATCTTGATATCTGTAATCTTCAGCGCGAGTGTATAAAGACTGAACGTAACCAATCAATCCAGAAACTTCTATGTCTGAAACAGTGGTATCCTCACTATCTGTTAACGCGATAGCGTCTGTCTCCATTGGGATTTCATCTTCATCCATGTGATTTTTCCTTAATAACCAAAGGTATTATCCGCTACTTGCATACCTGTCGATGGTCTGCCTTGGGGGTCGTAGTCAAAAATAGAGAACCGGGGTCTGGACATAATACCGTACCGGAGCGCGTCGTAAAGATGGTCTTCAGACCTTGTGTCAACATCCTCTGGATTTCTCTTATCCAAGGGGATGGACGGTATTTGTGATATGACATTTGTGCAGCTACTAAAGAATACAAGACGCGGTTCCTCTGTAAATTCATCTACCTGTAGACGACGGTGAATCTCGTTCTTGCCAGACACCCTACTGCCTCTACTCCTATCAGATGGACGCCACCGGCATCCTCTCTGTATCATTTGTTCAGCTAGGCTAGGACCAGTATCGCCACGCTTATGCCAAAGACTACTATCAAGTACACCATACTTAATGTTACCATCTCCAGCTTCCAAGTCAAGAATTTGATCTGCAAGATCGGTAGCAAGTACTTTTGATACGTACAACTCACGATAGACAATAAGCTGTTCAGAAGGTGATACAGCAAACCAAAGGACGCCACTAAAGCTACCATAGCCATAATCACAAGCCCTAAACTTAACCCAATTATTAGGAATGGGGAAAGGCTCAACAACATGAATATCGCGATTAAACTCTGTGAAAGCCGCACCCTCTTTGATATCCCAATCACCTTCAAGAAGTTGCCGTCTCTGTTGTTCGGGTAATGACAGAAGCATTGCTTCGTAGTCACCAGATTCAGCAAGGTATGGATTATCTGTCAGACGCGCTGGTATAAACCGCCGCTTGAACAGAGGCTTTCCTGCTTTGGAATGTCCTGCAGGATAGCGCAATATTTCGCCTGTTTCTATATCTGTCGCTTCAAAAGACTGATTGAAAGGTGCCGGATCAATAAACATCTTTTTGACCCACTGATGCCCCCTTCCTCCAGGGTTAGTCGTAGCCCTCATAAAGATGGGCAAATCAGGGGCAGTGGAGCGTAGACGACTTCGCATATAGTTCCATGCGTAGGGCGTAGCCCATTGTGTCAGTTCGTCAAAGCCTATCCAGCTAAATGCCAGACCCTGATAACGAAGCACGTCCTCATCCCTGTCTAGGTAGGACATCCACAGCCTCGCTCCAGATGGCGCGGTCCACTGCATCTTTCTCTCTGACCACTTGATACCGGGCCAAATCTTCGGATACAACTCTTGTGACTTGAAAATAAGTTCACGAAGTTCTTCTGTTGTATGTCGAAGTAGCAATCCACTAAACTGTGGATGGCCCAAGTACCGCAGGGGGTCAGCTAACATTGCGTAGCTTTTACCACCACCAGCACTACCGCCGTACAAGCACTCTCGCTCACTAGCGGCAAGGAACTCCGTCTGTGGCCCTGGGTTGGGCCTAAACAGTACGTTGGCATGCTCCTCTATAGAACTCTCTACAGGCTCTCTATCCTCAACTTTCGGCGTTTCTACGCTTGGCTCCAAGACGGGTGTCTTCGATTTCTTGCGCCTTGGCGATTGCCTTTTCCGCATACTCTGCCCACTTGCGGAGGCTTGCAGCTTGGTTCTTACGCTGTCGCTCATGCTGTAATCTTTTCCTCAGTCCTACATGTGAGATGTAACGACCAGAGTTTGCGGACAACCAGTTTGCCACTTCCCGATACGAATACTGCTTCACATGCTTTCTTGCAGTTTCTAATAAATCTAATTCTTTTGAGACAGGTATTAGAATGTCGGGGTCACTCTCATCTGCCTCATACCCAAAGGGTATTGTACGTGCTATTCGTGGAACCGGAACCCACTCTTCCTCATCTTTAATATCTGTAGGTTGCGGAAGTTTAAATCGACCTGCTGTTCTAGTCATCGTCCTCTGCAGGAGCCTTGGGTGGCATAAGCATAACACCACCACTTGCTTCAACCTTTAGCTTTTCTGTTTTAACCAAGCCTACACGATCTAGTAATTCTTTAGCAGCAACCATTTTTTCCTTAATACCAAGCTCTGTAGGATCATACAACGCACCGGCCATAGACATCGCTGCTTTGGGAGCGTTACGTGCCATATACATCTGCGTGGCCTCAAGGATTTCTTCTTTCAAGCCCTTAACAATTTCTGTAGAGGAGCTATTGTCAGAATATCCAGCCATACGTTTTGCTGTGGGAATGTCACCACCAGCTTCGTCAAAAAGCACATCAAGAAACTTTTGCTGTCGTTCTGTTAGCTGTCTAGCCATTTTCGTTCTTCCTCAGTATAAGGCCACATTATTTTTTACTCTCATGTCCCATCCAAATAGCAAAAGCACCAGTCATTGCACCCATTACAACAGAAACAAATCCAGCTTGAACGGCAGTGGGATACTCTAAGTGCATGAACCACTCTGCACAGCGCCACGCCATAAAACTAAATAAAAGCGTCATTAGGCGCGGTAACACCTTCCACTCTAAAAACTTATCTGCGGCCACTAATCATTTTCCTTCATCTTGCCAATTTTTTCAACAAGATTATTAATAGTCTTAGCATCCTCTGGACGTTGCTTGAAGCGTCCCATGAGATATGTAATCAACATAGGTACACCAATAACTGCAATGCCAATAGCGATTACAATCTCAAACGCATGAGCAAGAAGCTGGTCAAAAGCAACTAGCATTGCTTGCCAAGGATTTTCAACTTCTTTTATCTGTTCTGTACTCAAGCTCTTGTCGTCCTTTACTAGTGTTGCTCCAGCTATGGCCCCCCCTGCTGTTACAGCACCAATAGCCATAGGGTTTGTTGTTATCACCGCAGTCCCGATGGCCGCTCCCGTTGCTCCTGCTGTTGTTGATATATCAGAAAAATCTATTCTACCACATCCTGCCAGCAATGTCAAGACTATAATAGCCGTCAATATACGCATTATGTTCTCCGAAACTTGGCTGTTTTTTTAGCTATTTTTTTGGGCTGTTTAACGAACTGTTTACCGGCTCGTGAACCTTTCCTTTTAGCTTTGGTTGTAGCCGCGTATTCCTGCGGCGATAGCGACTTGATAGCTGCTGCCGGTAGATACCTCTCTCCAGTCTCACTGGATTTTTTACCACTCTTGGTTCTCCAATCCTGCTTTGTCCAACTTTTGAGACTCTTCTGCGATTTTTTTAGGGACATTACTGCATTGCTTCCTTAATTGAGTCTATTATGTCGCGGATAGTTACAGGTTTCTTACTAGGGTTATATTTACACTGTATCTCACTTGGGTAGTATTGACCACGCTCAATAGCTACAGCATCTATGGTATTGTTTGGCCCTTTGTAGATACAAAGGTTTTCACCAGAGTACATCTCACATTTAACAAGTCGGCAAGTTACATACTCAGGATATGTGACCGAAGCCTTGGCTGAATGCGCCTTTAACAGTATCACAAAGCTATAAAGAACTGCAACGCCAACACTTACAAGTATTGTCCAAGCTACAATCTCCATAAACTTCCTGCGTTTCTCACGCTGTTTGTAGATTGTTTCCTGTCTCTGCTTACGTATCCGTCCTTCTGTAGCAATCAAATCGTCCCAAGCTTTTCTGCCAAGTGTCAAGCTAATCCATTGCTTCAACTCGTCGCGCTGGGCCTGTGCCTTGCGCTTGTTGGCAAACGCTTCCATCGCTTCCTGTTCTACCGTCTTGCCGGAAAACAGCTTTTTGAAGATGGGTGGATTCTTCGCCTCGCGCTCTGCTTGTTCTAGGTCAGACAATGCTCCCATCCAGCGAGACAAATCCCCCGCCATCTGTTCAATGTCACGGCCTATCGCAAAGCCTTTTTTGATAGTGCTAAACGCTGCCGAAGCAGTCGCCATTGCGCTTATAGGGTCCATCAGTACAGTCTCACTTGTTCTGGATTCACCAGTTTGGGCAAGCAGTAGGAAGTTAGCTGATTACCCTGTTTACGTATTGTTTGTGCATACCAGACGCACTCACTTAAATCTCTAAAGTATAAATCATTGCTGACTAACCTTCTCTCTTCCCCCACTCCAAGAAACACGAATAGGAGAAAAGCATGTGTCATTTATACCCGCCACCTTTGGCTTTGTATTGCTTGGCAAGCATCTGGGCTTTACGCGCCGACCATTGACCAGGATTACCTCCCTTGCCACCAGCTTTAATCTTGTTAAACAAGTTCTTTCTCATGGTGGGCTTAGTATAGTTGCCAGCTTCGTTAACTCTGCTTTTGCTCTTTGCCGCACCCCCCGGCGCAAGTTTAAGCGTTCTATTCTGTTTCTTTTTCGCTCTAGCCGGTGAGGTTTTCTTTTTTGCTGGGGGTTTTTTAGAGACACGAACCATCTCCTATCTCCTATACATTGGGATCAAAAAATTCTTCAGCAGACACTACACAGACAATACTGCTGGCTGCGCTTGCAGCTATCACAATCTTATCCTCTGATTTAAGAATAATAGGTTTGTCCATCGTAAATACAGACTCTGCAGTTTTTGTAGCTAAAGAATGTTCTGAAAAAATCGTTGTAGTGGTATTTGGAACTTTTTCATAAATCTTAATTGTAAATGTTCTGGCACTTGCATTACTATTAGTAAGAAGCAAATGTCTTACGTGAGACACATGATTTTTAGGCACAAGATAACAATCCGTATCACTACTGCCAACAGCCGTTATATCTGTTGTAAACTTTGACCCATTACTAGCTATAGGCATTACTTTTTACCCCAATCTAGTACGTCACGATGTTTTTTCCAGAACCAGTTGCCCACAGAAGTGAAGGGCTTGCCCGTATAGAGCAAAGCCCATCCAAGATACTTAACCAAAGTGCGTCTTAGGTTTGTTGCGTTTATTAACATTCTTTTTGTGAACTCCAGGTCTACGGATGCGTTTACGCCCAATCTTTACGTGTGTCTTATACGCCATTTATATCTCTGCTATCCCAATAGTCTTCGCCATAGTCGTGAAAGATTTCATCATTCTGTTTTATATTCTGAACAGCATAAAACTGCACAAAACGATTGTCCTCTTCTAAAACTACCCACTCTGCATTTGGTGTACTACTGTGATTATACACCATTCCATATCCTAGCGGGATAAGAAACTCCTCAACGTCTTCGTTAGGTGATTGAAACATGTAGTTATGTAAGATACAGTCATCTCCCACGTCAGTGTCATCCGCGACCAAATAAGGACACAACTCAATCGTATCTCCGACTGCGTAGTCCTTATCAGCGAATACACCATGCCCATGAATTGAGGAATCAGAGACATAGGGCATTACTTTTTCTTTTTGGCCATACCGCCACGCATCATCTTCTTCTTTTTGGACATCTTGGCCATGCCACCGCCCATCATCTTTTTCTTCATCATACCGCCGCCGCGCATCTTCTTCTTCGCCATGCCACCGCCGCGCATTTTTTTCTTAGCCATTTTGGCTTTACCGTGCATTGCCATTTCTTAATCTCCTTCTGTCAAGAACTAAGGCTTCATATACTTCGTTTGGAAAGTTTTCATAATAACCAGACTTCTCCAAACTTAATGCCGCGTCATCTAAGGGCGACAGTCTCTGCACGAAAACCATGCAGTATTCCAATTCGTTACTAGTTATACCATCATTTACTAAAAAGTCAAGTCCCGCGTCTACTGCGTCGTAGTCGGGATGAAAAACCATCAAGTGCATATCCATGCCAGCGACAGACAGTGCCTCATTCATACCATCGCACCAACCGTCCAGATAATCCATATCTGGCATGTCTTCTTCTGCCCATACAACTATATCATAGTCGTGGCTATCGAATATCTCTACTTCGTAACGTAATCCATCTAGTCCAGTGTTTATACTGAATATAACTTTATCGTCTGCCCATGCCTTTGCAGCATAGGGGCAGGGCGGCATACCGTTAAGCTTTATATTTGGCACCTCAAGAAAATCTTTTGACCACTTACGAATATCACGCTCTACGGGATGCACGGGTCTTCTTCTTTTGTTGCTCAATAAAACGACGATATACGTCTGCCGCAGAGGCTTTGCCAGCGACTCTCGCCCTTTGTTCCATAGCTATGGCTGCTTGTGTTTTGTGATTGTGTGAACGACCAGAAGCTCTAATCTTACGAACAGAAGCCTGTGCGTCCTTAACCGTAGCAAACTTTAAGCCCTTGATTGTACCTTTAGGGTCTTCGTCTGTATACAGGTCGCTATGCTTTTTTGACTTTGCGGGTTGCCCTTTTTTTCTTGGAACTCTTCGCATTCTTAATAACTCCAGATAAAACGGCAGATTGTCTAGCGTGGGCTTTAGAAGCCTTCTTTAGCTTACCTGCGACGGCTTTTAGTTTTTTTAGATTTTGATTTCGCACTTGGTAACAATCCTTTGTTTACAGCCCTTGCTCGTTCACTGAAACCCATCTTCTGTCCTGTACGTATCTTACGACGGATAGTAGATAGTTTCGCAACCATTAGACATCAAAGCCCATCTTGCGTACAGCGGTCTTACCCTTCTCTGTTTTAGCAAGAGCTTTTAGCCCTGGGTTTGGTAGGTTGTCTGTAACAGAACCGCCGTTGGCTAGATACATGTGCTTCTTACCGTTGGCCATACCACCCATTGCCATCTTGGATGCGCCCATTTTTTTCAGTTTACTTTTCGGCATGGTGCCAACACCTATCGACACAACCGTTACTTCATCTTTTTTATGCTTGCCCATTAGTATTTTCCTTTACGTGATTTGGGGCTAGATTGTTTGGGCTTGCCTGCCCCACCCCACAATGTTCTACATGCCCAGTATCGTGCCGATAGAATATCGGTAGCTGAGTCACACTTATGTCTGGCACGAAATGACTTACGCGCTGCCGCACTATAGTTGTGACCATAGCCCGTAGCACCAAAGTGTATCAGCTTTACTTTATCACCTTTCTTAGCCAACACCATCTTTTTCTTACCTTCACGATTAGATTTGATGGGTTTGTTGTAGCCGGGAAACGTGATACCCCGATATTCTACACTCACAATGACATGCCTTTTAGTTGTGGTTCTTCACACTTAAAATGAAAATTAAGTGGCACAGGCATCATCATAGAAATACCTGTTATCATTTCTTGCACACGTCCGTAGCATTCTTCTTGAGTTTCATACGGACCACGTGTATCTTCTGCCGTTATGCACTGATTAGGGTCTGTAACACCAATAGCGCAAAACAATACGATTGCTTCAAACATCATCTGTGTCCTTCCATCCCTCTGCCTTCATTGCTTCTTCGACATGCTTGAGAGTAAATGGACGGCCATAATGTGCCTCCACAGCTTGTCTCACAAAGAATACATCACTGTGGGGAATGTGTAAATTACGTAAGCTGTTTGTCTTGATGGCTTCATAGAATGCCTCAAGCACATTGTCGGTATACAGTTTTACAGATTTATTTCCCATTGTCAAGTATCTTTTTTACAAACTTACAAGAAAGTCCAGTAGGGGGTTACATTTAATGTTAACATTAGGTGTCTTTATCATCTTTGTTTCTTTATCTAATGTCCCATTATATGTTACAGTTATACCATATTTCACATATGCTTGTCAAGGATAAAAACACTGTCTGGATAAATTAAATGTATTGACACAAGATTTTGTAGCATTGCTTGTCTACACCCATATTGTCACTTGCACTTGTGGTTAACACTCTATTTTCCTAATCTGTGTACTTCTCTGTATATATACGTACCGTACGGGGGTGGCGGTCCGGCCATGCACCCTCTTGCCGCGAACATAACGCGAACATTCCTCGGCGCGACGTGAAGAATGCAGCCTAACTCCTTGTTTTTATTGCGCGAGGCAAGGGATAGGACATCACTTGACCCTGGAACAAAGCGTGAACATTCACCGATTCGACAATCTGCACAAAAAATAGGCAACTGGTGCTTAAAAAATAGGCATCCCCTGATACCTTTAGTATATATATACCCCCGTCAAAATCTTGACGCTTGTCAAACTATTGACACACCAAGCGTCAAATCTCCGACAAACTTTTTTTGATTGTGCCTTATTCGTGCCACATTCTTATTCCATCATACAACCATCGCAGAACAGAAAGCGACCTGACAGCGACAAGCTCTTAGAGCGGGAAAACAAGTCACAAGCTAGTAAACGTGGCCAGCGGGCATAACGCGATAAGGGACTAAAGGACTAAATGAATACTTGACTATCGAATGAGACTAGACTAGCGTAATGATACTAGCCCGATGCAAGCTAGGCGGTTAAACCCACGAATTGCATCACTACATTAGAGGCGGATAGGCATATACTTGAAGCTATAGGGTCAACAATACGGTAAGCGACCGACCCTTTGAGAGTGGAACGTACCAACGTCACTCTAGCGGATAGGCCACAAAGCGAAGCCTCCAACGACACCGGAATCAATGCCGGTGGCCTATATGGCAAGCCTCAAGTGTAAGTGGTTTTTAACGTAAATCTTACACCGTGGGTGACCAATGCTTCTGAAAGGGGGGGCTATAGAACTATGATTGAGTTACATAGTCAAAAGGTGTCCGGCCAATTTGGGGGTGGAGTGTAGCTGCCAGGTGTGGTAGTGTATGCCATACACAAAGCCCCCATTCTTTAATCAGTAACCAACCAAGGGGTGACGCTATGTCATACAATCTTATTGGGGTTGGCAGTAATGCCAAGACTGTGAAGGGTGATGGTTCAGAGTACATGACGGGTATCATGTACCTCAAGCCCTTCAAGACTATTATTGAGGGCAAGACATTCAATGTATGCGCATTGGCTGAGAAAGCACAATGCCACAAGGGCTGTCTTGTATCTGCTGGGCGGGGTAAAATGTCCAGTGTTCAGCGTGGGCGTGAACGCAAGACGGTGTGGTATCATACTGACCGCATAGGGTTCATGGATGCGCTTATAAACGACATAACTATTTTCAGACGTAGGCAACGCAAGAATGGTGTGCAACCATGTGTGAGGCTGAACGGTACGTCTGACATATTGTGGGAAAAGGCTGGCATCATGGAGCAGTTCCCCGATGTTCAGTTCTATGACTACACCAAAATTGTGGCAAGGGCTTACAAACCAATGCCTAGCAATTATCATCTCACACTGTCATACAGTGAGGCAGATGCAGACTATGCAGAACAGGTATTGACAGCGGTACGGGATACAGGTATCAACGCCGCAGTAGTGTTCCGCGACAAGATACCCGCCACGTTCAAAGGGTTGCGGGTGATAGACGGTGACAAGGACGATCTGAGATTCCTTGATCCGCAGGGTGTGATCGTCGGGCTGAAGGCAAAGGGTGACGCCAAGCACGATGACACTGGATTTGTAATCGACGCATGAGGTGACAAAATGACATTCGAGGAATTTATGAAAGAATGTGACGCAATCTGTGAAGCAGAAATTGGCGTCGGCGTACATGACATGCCAGACTTATGCTGGCGTGATTTTCACGAGGATGGTTTATCGCCACAAGATGCGATAGATTGTGCAATGGAAGAATGGGGAATGGATATGGAAGGAGTATGGTGACATGACTATCGCAACACATACGCTAAAGTTTGAGAAGCGTGACCATTATGGTGAGATCAGATTTTATCCCATGTGTCCGAAGGCACAGTTTCTGTGTAATCTTTCGGGCAGGAAGACATTCCATGTGCAACAGTTGGTTGACATCAAGCGCAACTTGGGATATAACGTAGAGATACTTGGGTTCCAACTGCCTGAGTAAGTAGCAACACAACGAAAGGAGACTATGCTATGTTCAAGAAAACTGTAAACGTGAAGGCAATCATTCGTAATCCTGTGGGCGTGGAGAATCTCCAGTTTCGCCGCACGACAGGTCGTTACAAGCAGAAGGGTACATTCTCTTCCAACAAGGGCTATCTGTCGGTGTCGCGTGATGCCAACAGTGGTCAGTTTGTAGCACGTGCGTAGGATTGCACCAATCAATCCGGTAGCAAAGGCACTCGCTCTGTCAAGACGCAGGGCGGGTGTCGTACCACCAAAGAAAGGTAAAGGTAGCTATGGCAAAGCAGAAAGACAAAAAGGCAAGCGAGTTGACGTTCCAGAAAATTCCGGTAAAGAAAAAGGTTAAAGCGTTGCACGATTGGCGACGTAGCCGGAGGGCAAATCGTAAAGCAAAGCAACAGATGCAGGAGGTATCATACAATGGATAGATCAACAGCGAAGGCACTGCGTATGAAACTGGAGAAAGTTTTTGCAGACGCAGACATGGACGGCATGACTGTCGAAATCGGCAATGCCACTTTTACTAGCCATGAAGTTACGTTCAAGGTACAGATACGTGATGCGGGTGCCGCGTCACCTACGGAACGCGACTTGGCTATGTATGCCAAGCACTATGAGTTGGACACAGATCGTGTGTACAACAGGGGTGGTAAAGCATTCACACTTGTTGGGTACAAGCATCGTGCAAGGAAGAACCCTTGGATTGTGCGTGACCTCAACACTGAGGGTGAGTATGTAATCGCCACAGATACAGCCAAGCGTTGGTTTGGAAAGGATGTTGCGTAATGAATGTACTATCACTGTTTGACGGCATGTCCTGTGGGCAGATTGCACTAGAGAAGTCAGGGTTCCAAGTGGACAAATATTTTGCCAGCGAGATAGACAAGTATGCTATCAAGGTGGCAAAGGTTAACTATCCTGACATGATACATCTAGGTGATGTGCGTGATGTGAGGGCAGATGACTTGCCCCAGATTGACCTACTGCTTGGTGGCAGTCCATGCCAAGGCTTTAGCTTTGCTGGCAAGCAACTGAACTTTGATGATCCACGTTCCCAACTGTTTTGGGAATACGTGCGTCTACTGCGAGACTTGCAACCCAGCTACTTCCTGTTGGAGAATGTCAAGATGAAGAAGCAGTCAATGGATGTAATCACTGAAGCATTGGGTGTCGAGCCTATCTTCATCAACAGTAGTCTTGTGTCGGCACAAAACAGGCAACGCTACTACTGGACAAACATCCCGTTCACCATGCCAGAGGACAAGGGTATTGTATTGCAGGATGTTCTTGAGGATGGCTTTTACGCCAACTATTTCAAGGGTGGCAATCTCAAGCAATACTTTGAGAAGCATCGTAGGCAACTTGTGTTCAGCAAGAATGGTATGTGTCATGTCGGTGACGCTGATATCAATGGCAATGACAACATCAGACGTGTGTATCATCCTGCCGGCAAGTCACCCACACTGACCACCTCGTCAGGTGGACACAGACAGCCGAAGACATTTGTGCCGCCGAACTCTTGGCGCAAGCTAACGCCATTGGAGTGCGAGAGACTGCAAACTGTGCCGGAGGGGTATACAGCCCATGTCAGTAACACCCAACGCTACAAGATGCTTGGCAATGGCTGGACTGTGGACGTTATCGCACACATCTTGAAAGGAATGTAATGATGAATGAGGATATCTTTGACACGCAGTCAATGGACTACGAGTACCTAGTTGACTATTACACCACGCCCAAAATCAACATGACGTTGGAGCCAGAGGATGATCCACGCCTGATCAATGTACAAGCGCAACTGAAAGCATTGCGCCAGTACATGGACGAAAGGTTGTGGGAAAGTAAGGACGTATGCCCAGCTAGACAGGCAGAGATTAAACGCTTGACTATGCTGCTGGCAGAGGGCAAACTGTACGAACCTAAGTTTTAGAGAAAGGAGACAAGCTATGCCAAACTGGTGTCAGAATGTAATGTATATCCAGAACCACAACCCATCGCTGGTTAAGGCCATCAAAGAGGGCAACCTGTGCGAACACATTGTGCCGGAACCAAAGGATGATGAAGGTGAGCCAACGTCGGGCTGGTATGACTGGCGCGTAGAGAATTGGGGAACCAAGTGGGACATCAAATGTGAACACGTTGAGGTCGATGATGACGATACCTTAATCGTCAAGTTCGACACGGCATGGTCGCCACCAGATAAAGTATTTGACGCCATGCACAAAAAGGGGTATCTCTTTGAAGCATACTATGTCGAGTATGGGATGGAATACTATGGTTCGTATGTCGATGGCAGGGATACGACAGACAGTTTCCCAGAGGGTAAGTTCTATCCATCTGACATGTATGAAGACTACGAGGGATGGTCACATCCTAATCGCCACCTGCGCGAAAACTATTCATAGAAAGGAGACAAACAATGCTAACACTTAACACAACACACTATGACGCACCGAAAGAACACTTGGTAGAATCCTTGGGATTGTTGCCACATTGGGTGGTAGAGTATAACATGCTGGGTGAATCTGACATCGTGCAATACATGACAGAACGCTATGGCTTTGGTGAGTTGTATAAGTTTGAAGGCACGGTGACAGAGGATGGCCGGTGGCAGAGTCCACATGAAGAAGATGAAGACCTAGAGTATGTGGGCAAGATGCAGACAAAGGACGGCACTGTGTATTTTTATCCCTATGCAATCACTGCGCTGCCGACTGACGATGGCTACTTTGTCACGAGGATGGACTGACTAGAAAGGAGAAAGATGATGGAACTTGACATGACTGAAGCAATGGATAAGCAGACAGCCAATGCTATCGTAGATGGAATACGCGACGACTTGATTGATATGGGATATGGTGATATCCTAGATTTTCAGTGGCAACTGACTGTAACTTTCACAGACGAGGATGATGATGCGTAATACCTGGAACATGATTATGGATTGGCGTTACAATCCCTTGTCACATATACCGGACATGAACACACGGCACATGGTGATGCAGGTGCTGGCATGGATGTGGTGTATCATCTTTAGTATGTGGGTGGGCAGTGTCGTTGCTTTTGGCATCAGTGCGCTTGCCCATGCCCTGCTGATTGCTGGCATCTTTGTCACGGCAGGTGTGTTTGAAACAGCCAAGCGTAGGCCGCAGTATTTCGGTGGGCTTGGCAGAGGCAATGGAGGTGAGCATGAGTGAGAGTTCAGGATACAAAGGCAAAGGTGAGTACAGAGATCGTGAAGCATATGTCTATGTGCTGGCACATGACAACTACGCAGCGCAGGCTGTGGCAGATGGTGGTCGCACTACGTTCCGTCTAGGCGAGTTCCCGACAGAGGAACAGGCAGAGATGGCCTGTGAGGATTATGTATTGGGGGTGCCGTATGAGTAAGCTATGGGACAAAGCTGTGGAATATTGCCTCACGCACGATGACATTGAGATATTCCTGTTTGCGTGTTGTTGGGCCATCTTAGGCTGGATAATGTTCCATGCTTTCAACGGTATCATGGAAAGGATATACTGTTGATGGATGAACACGAACTTTTGGTTGACCTGGGTGAGAACCCGTGGTATGAGAGTATCGTCATGTTACTTGACGATGAGGATGTAGAACTATTACGAGAGGAGAATGATGATGACTGATTGGGACAAACGTAAAGAGAATGCAACACAGGCTTGGTCGGCCATGTCGAAAGATCAACAGGAAGCTATCATGGACTTTATGAAAGCGTGGCAACCTATCAGGTTTGCAATGAGTGAACTGTGTGACATCAGCTACAATGACCTGCGCCTAGTAGACAACGCATGGTATCAGATCAGGCACAATCTTGTAGATCACGAAGTGGAGATTCCAGATTGGCAGTAGAGGTAAAACTCATGGCATATACCGAAGAGGAACTGGATCAACGTATCAAAGATTACTTTGCTATGTACCACCCTCTTGGGTATATGACTAGCTTGTCTCGTTCTTACTATGATGAGAAGCTAGAGGCGTATGTGGCTGTGATCCAACGACTAAGTTCGTGTGACTGATGTTTGAGGTCTTGATGGTATACATGCTACTTGTTTTCATTGCAAACATGAGGAACTAAATATGAAAACATTCATCGACTTGGCTGATGACTATAAAACTTCCTTAGAATACAAGGAGTTACGCATAGAAACACAACGCCAATATGATTATCATATCACAGTCGCAGCTGACCAATTTGCGAGGACACGCCTGTCAAAGATTACCCCGTTGTCTGCCAAGAAAGCGTATGACGCATGGTGTAATCGGGGCGTGTCTTTCGCCAACCATGTCATGTCTGCTGCCAAGATTGTGTTTAATCATGGTGTGCGTATGGAGATTGTGACTGTCAATCCATTCGACAAGGTAAAGCGCCGTGAAACTAAAGCTAGGCGTGTCGTTTGGTCGCAGAGTGACATACAAAAGTTTCTTGAGGTCGCATACAGCGACTTCAGTACACGCAACATAGGACTAATCGCACAGATGGCATACGAGTGGTGTCAGCGTTTGGGTGACATGCGCTTGCTAAAGTGGGAATCTATACAATTTGACAAGCAGACTGTACATATTGAACAGTCAAAACGTAGGGCAGAGGTTTTCTTGCCTATATCCGACGAGTTATGTGCCATGTTGCGTGAACAGCATGACGACTTTGGGTTTCAATCTTACGTTGCACCTCGACCACAACCGATTGACGGCGTATACAAGCCATACTCTGTGTACAAACTACCAAAGTATGCACGTCAGTTAATGGACGCAGCAGGTTTGCCAAGAAGCCTGCGACTATCTGACCTACGTCGTACTGGCACAACAGAAATGGTAGATGCAGGTGTTAGTATTGGACAGATTATGTCGGTAACAGGACATGCTAACCCACAATCGGTCAAACCGTACATGAAGCACACATATGATAGTGCAAATTATGCCTTGACAATGAGAAAGAATCATGGTAAATGAACATGAGATGTCGCACAAGGAGGAGTATATACTATGTATACAACATTAAATAATATACTAGACGAGTACGATGTCGGATTTGGTGAGACCGTGCGTTTCGATTGTCCAGTGTGTGGAGGATTGAATACTTTCAGTATCAGTAATATTGGTGGTAGCATCGTATGGAATTGTTACAAAGCATCTTGTGATGTTAGTGGTACACGCTCAAAGGCGTGGACGATTGATGACTTGGACAGGATGCGTGAGGGACAGAAGGAAAAACCTTTTGTGCTACCAGAATATATTGTACCCTGCAATCAGTTTGTTGGGGATTGGGCAGACTCTTGGGACTTGAATGCTATTGATTTGGGTCTTATGTGGGATGCCAAGGAGGAACGCGCTGTGTTTCTCGTAAAAGATGGTGACAAGATTGTTGACGCTACAGGAAGGGCGTTGACAAAGCGACAGCCAAAATGGAAACGGTATGGGTCTAGCAGTCTCCCCTATGCCTGTGGAAGTGGCGCTGTTGCTGTCGTGGTGGAGGACTGTGTTAGTGCTGCAGTCGTAGCAGAAGTCAAAAATTGCGTTGGGGTGGCGCTGCTTGGCACGAGTCTCAATGATACTCACAAGCAGTATCTATCGCAGTTCTCTACCATATTAGTGGCGCTTGATCCTGATGCCATTCTAAAGTCGGCGTATCATGCACAACAACTGGAGTTGTATGTTGACGATATACACATTCTTAATTTGCAGAAGGATTTGAAATACAGAAACCCAAATGATATTCACAGACTAGGAGAGATGGCATGGAATTAAAAATGATACGCTCATTGATGAACATAGACTTTCATGGGCAGTATCGTGCAACACGATGCCCCGACGAACTCTTCACGAGTGAGGGTACTAAGATAATACGTTGCATTGATAAGATGATACAGCAGTACAAGAGGTCTGTGACTCCTGAAGAAGTGTCGGCATATTTCATGTCACACACTCCTGTTATGACGCCTGCCCAAGAGCATTCTTACTCAAGTCTGTTCCACAAAATTAAGTCAGAGAATGTCATGGGTAACGACGTTGCTGCAGATGTGGTTTCTCGCCTGTTTCAGCGTCATATAGGCAAGGAGATAATCAATCTTGGGGTAATGTACTCCAACGGAGAAGAGGCCACCCTTGAGCCTCTGAGAGAGTTGTTGACTAGGTACAATGAGGACTTGTCGCCAGACCTTAACCTTGATTGGTTGGACATGAGCCTTGAAGCAGCGATTGAATATATCGGTGATCAACATAAGTGGACGTTTAATCTACCGACGCTATCAAAAGTTGTGCCAGGTGTGGACGCCGGTCAGCTTATTGAGATTGGTGCGCGTCCAAATACAGGCAAGACTTCTTTCCATGCAAGCATGGTAGCAGGGCCAAACGGTTTTGCTAGGCAGGGTGCCAAGTGCGTAGTCCTTGTGAACGAAGAGAAGCAAGAGCGTGTTAGGACTAGGTATATTACTGCTGCTGTGGGTATGAGCGACACAGAGTTTGTGCGTAAGAAGGAGCAAGCCTTGGCCCTTTACGGAGAAGTCAGGGACAACATTAAGATGTACGATTCTATTGGTCAGGATATGGCTTGGGTCGAGCGCGTTGCAAAAACGTATCGCCCAGATATTTTAGTTCTTGACATGGGCGATAAATTCGCTACAATGAAATCTAACTTGCGACAGGATGAAATTCTAAAGAAGAATGTAATTCATGCCCGTGAGATTGGCAAAAAGTATGACTGTGCTGTGTTCTACATGTCGCAGTTGTCAGCAGAAGCGGAGGGAAAGACTATATTAAATCAGAGCATGATGGAGGGATCAAAGACTGGCAAAGCAGCAGAAGCTGACTTGATGCTTCTGATCGCAGCTAATCCTCAATTAGAAGGCTCTGATGCACAAGACCCCCAACGACACATCAACATTGTGAAGAACAAGTTGACGGGTTGGCACGGTCGTCTACACTGTAATCTTAACAACCAGACAGGGAGGTATGAGGTATGAATATCGAAGTTACTGAGGTTATCGACAATGGGGACGGGTCAGTTTTCATTGGCGCTGAATTAGACAACAGTGCGTACATGGCTGTGCTGACTGTTGGCCTCAACGCTATTCTTAGTGACGCGCTTGCAGAGTGTAACTGCGACACAGAGGATGAAGACCTAGACCTTGAAGACATTGTTGATTGGTCTACGGAGGAACTATCTGAAACTGAAACGAAAGGAGATTAGCCATGCTTGCACTTGTAGCACCGTTTGTTATTAAGTTTGCTTGGGCTGTCGCGATTATCGACGCTGGCGCAACTGCAACGGGAATGAAGTAATGAAACTTACTCTTGACGTAGAAAACAACTCTACAGAAAGGGAGGGTAAACTCCACCTTGATCCCTTTGAGCCTGAGAACTCTTTGGTTCAAGTAGGGGTGCTGACAGACACAGGCGTTTGTCAGACCTTCCCTTTTGATCACAAGGATCATCTGTCAGGTCACGATTATCACGAGCGTGTACAGATGTTCTTGGACGAGGCCACTGTTCTTATATGCCATAACGCAGCGCACGACTTGCTGTGGTTGTGGGAATCTGGGTTTAAGTATGATGGTCCTGTCTTTGATACGATGCTTGTTGAGTACATTCTACAGTGTGGGTTGAAACAACCCCTGTCTCTGGAAGCGTGTGCTGAACGGCATGAGTTGGATACAAAGAAGCAAGATACTCTCAAGGAGTATTTTAAGAAGGGATATAGGACTAGTGATATTCCTCTTGATGAACTCACAGAGTATCTTGTGGCAGACCTTGAGGCCACGCAGCAACTTGCTGATCTGCAGTACGCAAAACTTAATAGTCCTGAGTATGCTGGACTTATGGGTACTGTAGATTTAACTAACCAGGTCGCTGTATGCCTCGCTCGTATCTATCAGCGTGGGTTCAGCGTTGACGAGATAGAGTTAGACGAAGTACGTCGAGAGTATGAAGAAGAAAAGCACAAGTTAAAGATGGACCTGCGACAGATGGCTTATCGTTTGATGGGTGACACGCACATCAATTTGAATAGTCCTGAACAACTGTCGTGGGTTATCTACTCACGTAAGCCCAAAGATAAAAATGTATGGGCCAATGCAACACACAAATATATGAAGGACACACACTTCAAAGACATTGTGCGAAAGCAAACGGATGTAGTCTACAAAACACGAGCCGTCAAATGCTCTGAATGCAATGGGTCAGGTAATGTGTATCGAACGAAAAAGAATGGAGAGCCTTACGCTAAACCCAACAAGTGTCCTCATTGCGCTGGGACAGGATATGTTTATCAGACACTACCGGAAGTTGCTGGACTGAAGTTTACTGCGCCAAGTGCGAAGTGGGTGTCAGCCAATGGCTTCTCCACCAGTAAGGGTAGCCTGAAAGTTCTTGAGGGAATAGCCCGACAGAAAAACATGCAAGAAGCTACGGAGTTTCTGGAGAAGGTTAGTCGTCTGAGTGCAGTGGAAACATACCTGTCCTCTTTCATTGACGGCATTGAGATACACAAAAAGTTTGATGAGAAGCTTCACGTGCGTCTGTTACAACATCGAACAGCTACCGGACGTTTCTCTGGTGCTGACCCAAACATGCAGAACATGCCACGTGGTAGCACTTTCCCTATCAAGAGAGTGTTTGTGTCTCGCTTTGATCGGGGCAAAATTATGGAAGCGGATTTTGCACAACTTGAGTTTCGTGTAGCTGCATTCCTGTCGCAAGATTCCGTAGCAATTGATGAGGTGACCAATGGGTTTGATGTTCATTCATATACAGCAAAGATTATTACAGAAGCTGGACAACCGACTGACAGACAGACTGCGAAAGCGCACACGTTTGCTCCTCTTTATGGGGCAACTGGGTTTGGGAGAACTCCAGCGGAGGCGCAGTATTACACGCACTTCACGGAGAAATATAAAGGTATTGCCAAGTGGCATCAAGAACTTGCGAAAGAGGCGTTGACTACACAAAAAATTACTACACCCTCTGGTCGTCAGTTCTCTTTTCCTGATGTACGAAGACAGGAGAATGGGCGTGTATCATACTTTACGCAGATCAAGAACTATCCTGTGCAGTCGTTTGCCACAGCAGATATTGTGCCACTAGCCCTGCTACACATAGACAGACAACTGGCCTATGCCAAGTCCTGTATTGTGAACACGGTGCATGATAGTATTGTGATTGACGTACACCCACACGAGGAAAGACTTGTGCTGCAAGCAATACAAAAAACAAATGACGATTTGCCAGGTTTGATAGCTGGCAGGTGGGGCATTACATTCAATGTCCCACTACTATTAGAAGCAAAAATGGGTCCGAATTGGCTTGACACGAAAGACGTTGTGTGATATAACTGCGCGTCTAACTTAACGGAAAGGAGTTCTATATATGAGTGAACTAACAACTATTGATGCCAATAACTATGCAGCTATGGCTGAGATGATGGGTACTGCGTATGACACGCAAGAGAAGAAGAGTGGTATATCTCGTCTTCGTATTGTAAAGCAAGCTATCATGGGTGACGCTGAAGTTAATGGTAAGACTATCAAAGCAGAACTGGTATCTGCTGGTTCTATGGCTTTGGATAATGGGGAGAAACAATCTGTATTTGCTGATAGTGTAGTTATTCGCCCATTCCTGCAACGCTTTATGTATCAGCGTTATGATAATGACAAGGGTGTGTATCAGAAAACTGTCATGGCAAATACTCTTGACATTGATCTGAAAGATAACTTCGGCACCTTTAACTGTGGCAAGCCTAGTGGTTACATTAAAGATTTTGGTGCGTTGTCTGAAGATATGAAGACACTGATCCGTACGATCAAGCGCACTCGTGTACTCTACGGCACAGTCAGTATGTCCGGTGTTACCAAAGAGGGTGATGCAATGGACATCGAAGACCTTCCATTTGTCTGGGATGTTGATACCAAAGAGGGCTACAAGAATATTGGCACTGCCATCTCTCAACTTGGAAGAAAGCAGAGGTTGCTTATGAGCCACCCTTGGATTGTTACCACTGCAAAGCGTGACTTGCAAACAGGCTACTCATATTTCGTACCAATAGTTGATTGGGACGAGTCCACTGTCTTTGAGATAGACAACGATGACAAGCAACTTCTGACAGAGTTTATGCAGAATGTTGAAGGTCATAATAAGTGGGTCATGGACGAGTGGGACAAGTCGTATCAGGATGACACTCCTGTCTCTGAAGAGGCTGATGATTTTATCACTGTTGAGGTGGCTGACGTTGACGAATCTTAATCATCCAGCAGAACTAGCGTTGCATGGTTATCTTGATCGTGTCGTAAATGGAAAGGCAGGGTTCTCAAAGTTTACTGCTATACAGATAGGGCGAGATGTTCAAGATGCCGTGCTGCGTCAATTTGGGCGTGGCAAACAACGACCATTCAAGCTACGCATGTCCAATGTTGGCAGGCCATACTGCCAGCTTTGGTTTGAAAAAAACAAACCAGAAACAGCAATACCCAAACCCACAACTTTTATAATAAATATGCTTCTTGGTGATATCATCGAAGCTATATTTAAGGGTCTGTTGAAAGAGGCAGAGGTCAAGTATATTGACTCTGAGAAAGTAACTCTAAATGCAAAAAATGTAAACATTGATGGCACGTTTGATCTTGTAATTGATGGTGCTGTTGATGATATTAAGTCAGCGTCTGACTGGTCCTACAAGAATAAGTTTGCCTCATACGAGGTGTTGAAGGACAATGATGCGTTTGGTTATGTTGGTCAGCTTGCAGGATACGCAAAAGCTACAGGTCAAAAGCCAGGTGGTTGGTGGGTTATCAATAAAGCAAATGGACAATTTAAGTATGTCCCTGCTGACATTGACATAGAGTCTGAAATCAAAAAGATTGAAGACGTTGCCGACAAACTTAAAGCTAATAAGTTTGAGCGTAGCTATGATTTAGAAGTTGAAACATTCAGAGGCAAAGAGACAGGTAACAAAGTCTTGTGCAAAGAATGTACGTTTTGTGATTACAGACACGCTTGTTGGCCTAATCTAAAACAATTACCAGCCGTAAAGTCAAAAGCCAAAGAACCGAAGCTGGTTTATTATGCAGAACTAATAGAGGAGAAAAAAGATGGAGAATGATATTGAAGCACTTGCTGAACAAATTAAAGATGCTGAACAGCATTTGGCAGAACTTCGCAAAGAGTATAGAGAACTCAGGACAGCAGGACTCAGAGCGGCGATTGATGCACGTAATGAAGCAGATAAAGTCCTTCGTGAAGAACTCAAAGCACTAGGGTATCGTGACCCCTTTCGCACACAGCGTCTTGCTCAGTGGATAAATAGTTAGTGTTCAACAACAAACGATTTCGTGCAGCGCGTAAGTACGGGTATAGAAGTGGGCTAGAACTTTCCGTCAGTGAAAAGCTGACAGAACTCAAGATAAAATTTATATATGAAGGTATTAAGATTGAGTGGGAAGACCTAGCATACAGAACTTATACACCAGACTTCGTGCTGCACAATGGTATAATTATAGAAACAAAAGGTGTCTTTACTGCTGCTGATAGGCGAAAACATTTGGCTATTAAAAAGCAACATCCGAAGCTGGATATACGTTTTGTTTTTGAAAACAGTCGTCGTAAACTAAGAAAAGGAGCAAAATCTTCATATGCAGAATGGTGTCATAAACATGACTTCCGATATTACGATAGGATCATTCCAGAAGATTGGCTGAAGGAGAAGGGGAAAAATAAACATCCAAAGTTTATCGCCTTCACAGGCACAAAAAAGAAAGGAGTGTATCGTGGACGGACCAATAGAAAATGAAGACTTTGTAATTAGAGTACGGCCTACCTTTACAAAACAAGGGGGCTGGACAGGAGATGCGCATGTATCTGTCATAACTTCTTCTGATAATCAGTTGACAGAAGAGGTGTATCGTGGTATGGAATTATTTGTTATGATGATCCTCGCCTCTCTTCCTGTTATGGAACAAGACGAATATATTCGTGAACAGCTTTACAAATATGTAGAAGAGAACTCTGAAGATTTCTGGACGGGGGACGATCCTGCTGATGATGAGGACGAGGTTATTATTGAACAAGAAGATGGTAATGTAGTTCGTCTAACATTTACAACAAAAACGAAAGGAGAGGCATGATGACACAGCTAAGACATGAAGAATACATGCGCCAAGCAGCAAAGCAGGCTGACATGGTGAATAGTCCACCACATTACAACAAAACTGGCATTGAGTGTATTGATGCCCTTCGCGCTGTAACTGGTGATGGATTTGAATACTACTTACAAGGAAATATTCTAAAGTACCTGTGGCGTTATCGTTACAAGAATGGAACAGAAGATTTGAAGAAAGCTCGTTGGTATCTTGACGAACTTATTAAGGAGGTCGAGGGATACTACGATGAGAGTTAAAGTTTATGCTCATCTAATGCTGGACCCCGAAGAGTATCCTATGCCAGCGGATGAGAATCCTAAAGAAGAATTAGAAGAAAGTTTAGAAGACTACTTTCATGAGATGGAAGGTGTATCAGTCAAACATATAAAAGTAACAACGGAGTGAAACGATGAGTAATTATTTGCCAACGGACTATCAAAATTTTATTGCGCTTTCCAGATATGCGAGATGGAAAGAGGATGAGCAACGTCGTGAGACGTGGCCGGAAACAGTATCTCGTTACTTTGATTATATGCATGGCTTTCTGTATAAAAAGCACAACTATGTAATGGATGACATACTTCGTGGTGACCTTGAAGAGGCTGTGCTTAACCAAGACATCATGCCTAGCATGAGAGCGTTGATGACTGCCGGTCCCGCGCTTGACCGTTGTCACGTCGGTGGTTACAATTGCTCCTACGTACCAGTGGATAGTCCTCGTGCATTCGATGAGACGATGTATATCCTCATGTGTGGCACTGGTGTAGGCTTCTCTGTGGAGAGACATAATGTAGAGAAGCTACCTATCGTCAACGAAGAGATGAACGAAACCGATACGCTCATCAAGGTTGGCGATTCTCGTCCAGGCTGGGCCAACGCTCTGCGCGAACTTATATCTCTCCTGTACGCAGGGAAAATCCCGAAGTGGGATGTCAGCAAGGTCCGTCCTGCTGGCGCACGTCTAAAGACATTTGGTGGACGTGCTAGTGGCCCAGCCCCGTTGGAGGAGTTGTTTAGATTCTGTATTCAAAAATTTAAGAACGCTGTTGGACGCCGTCTTTCCCCCTTGGAATGTCACGACATCATGTGTAAAATTGGTGAAGTTGTTGTTGTAGGTGGTGTGCGACGTAGCGCACTTATAAGTCTGTCTGATCTGAATGATGACCAGATGGCTCATGCTAAGTCTGGTGTATGGTGGGACGAACCTGAGAAAAATATCTACAGAGATGGTCAGCGTTCACTTGCAAACAATAGTGTGGCTTATGACGAGAAACCACAGATGGGTACATTTATGCGTGAGTGGCTGTCATTATACGAAAGTCATTCCGGTGAGCGTGGAATATTTAATCGACAGGCGTCCAAGAAACAGGCAGCTAAGAATGGCCGTCGTGATCCAGAGCATGACTTTGGATGCAACCCGTGTAGTGAAATTATATTGCGCCCATATCAGTTTTGTAATCTGTCTGAGGTTGTTGTACGTGCGTCTGATACACAGCAAAGCCTGAATCAAAAAGTACGTCTGGCTACAATTCTTGGCACATATCAATCTACCTTGACTGATTTTAAATATTTGCGTAGTGTATGGAAAAAGAATACAGAGGAGGAGCGCCTGCTTGGTGTGTCATTGACAGGCATTATGGATAATCAACTTATGTCTGGTAAGTCGGCACACTTGGGTAAGAATATTGCTGCAACCCTTGAAGCACTAAAACTCGTGGCTGTAATGACTAACAAAGAAATTGCACGAGATTTGGATATCCCACGATCCACAGCAATTACATGCGTAAAGCCGTCCGGCACAGTGTCACAACTTGTAGACAGCGCGTCGGGTATCCATGCCCGTCACAATCCGTACTATATTCGCACGGTGCGTGGCGATAACAAAGACCCTATCACACAGTTCCTTGTCTCTGAGGGCATTCCTGCAGAACCAGATGTAACAAAGCCAGATAGCACCACTGTATTTAGTTTCCCAATGCAGTCTCCTATTGGGGCAGTAACACGATATGATATGTCTGCCATTGAACAGCTTGAATTGTGGCTTACCTATCAGCGTCACTGGTGTGAACACAAACCATCTGTCACAATTAGTGTCAAAGACGACGAATGGATGGAAGTAGGGGCGTGGGTGTACGAACACTTTGATGAAGTTTCAGGCATTAGCTTCTTGCCGTTTAGTGACTTCGTATATCAACAAGCTGTCTATCAAGATATAGACAAAGAAACTTACGAAGACCTCTTGACAAAAATGCCTAAAAATGTTAACTGGGACAAGCTTCGTGAGTTTGAAAAGGAGGACACTACGTCTGGTGGACGAGAGTTGGCTTGCACTGCTGGTGTATGTGAGGTAGTAGACATTGCCGCAGCGTAGCGACAAGCTCGTTTGGAAGCGAGGGGATGGTTGGGTTCAACTCAATCCCCCTCGTCACCACCTATGTTACGAAGAATGGATGAAACGAAAGGAGAAAGAGAATGAAACAACAGATGATTCAAGCCTTAAAAAATCATGCCGTGGCTAACATCCACCTGCATAAAACAAATATAGACGTATACTTTGCTAATCCAGCAGGTATTGGAGAACACTCTGACATTATGGAAGCTATACAAGCTGAACTAGATAAGATAGCAGTGCATGAAGATCGACTCGCCATTCTACGACACTGGCCTGAAGACACAGAAAATGGGTAATTACAATGGACTTAGAACAAGAAGCTAAAACATGGATGAAGGAGAAATATATGTATGGTATAACAGGCACGGCATATCAAATAGCAGCTTGTGATACGGCCATCTTCCCAAAGAACAAGGCTATGGAGTACCTTACTCTTGGCCTCACTGGAGAAGCAGGAGAAATAGCAAACAAGGTAAAAAAGTTTATACGAGATGGCGCACCACCAGATGAGTATGAGGCAAGAAAAATTCAGATTGCGTATGAAATTGGAGATGTGATGTGGTACTGCGCTGTTCTTGCTGAAGAACTTGGCATGGACCTTGGTCACATCATGGAGAAGAACTTGGAAAAACTAGCTGATAGGAAGAAGCGTGGAACGCTGGCAGGATCGGGTGACAACAGGTGACGGAGGGAAAAAAGCTATGGAAGAGAGTAAGTAGGATGGACTTAGGAAACCCTGTTATAACAGCTTTAGTAGGCTTGATTATATTCTACGTAGGCTTGAAGACATTCTCTGGTGGCATGAAATCTATGGGCAACATAGAACATCTTTCATGGTTCTTGGGCAACCCGTTGTACATGTTTGCAGGTGGTATCATAATGACACTGCTGTGGCAATCGTCCAGCCTGTCTACCACAGCCATCATTGCGCTGGTTGCCTCTGGTGCCTTGCCTTTACCCGCAGCCATCGCCGCAGTGTTAGGTGCGAACATAGGTACAACAGGTACAATATGGCTGGCAGGTTTGTTTGTGTCAGACGGTATGCCTAAAGGAGACACGTTGCGTATCGCAATGGCACACACAGGTGTAAACTTGTTTATGGCAGCTACCTTGCTACCGTTTGTATCGCACATAGCACGATGGCTAGGCAGATTCTGACGTGAAGACCGTCAATAAAGTAACACCGTATAAGGATATCACGTGGTATATCAAGTGGATTGCCAGCATGTTTCTTTTGTGTGCTTTTGCCATTAGGGCTATGGATTATTCTAATCTATTAGACTTGACATTTAGCTTTATAGGCGTATCTCTTTGGGGGTGGGTTGGCTTTTTGTGGAATGATAGAGCCATCTTATTGTTGAATGTAGTTGGGGCCACGATCTTAGCTGCAGGTATAATTGACAAAATTTAAATGAAAGGAGGGTGGTAGTGGATGAAGAGGAGATTACTTGTAGAGATTGTAATATAACAAAACCAGTCAGTGAATTTAGATTGTATAGAAGAGCAACAGGAGATAAAAATAGTCGGAACACTTCGTGCAACTCTTGTCAACGAGAACACGAAAGAGTAGTAGCAGAACTAAAAAAGAATGCCCCTCCAAAACCCACGTGTTGTGATCTCTGTGGTAAAGAGCGCAAGCTAGTCTTTGACCACTGCCACGAAACAAAAGTGTTTAGGGGTTGGTTGTGCAATCCTTGTAACCTTGGATTGGGAAATCTTGGTGACAATATTGAAAGTGTAGAAAAAGCACTAGCATATATGAAAGGAGAAAAGTATGAACCAAAGATTAGCAGACGATTTTCGTCGTGGATACGAGGCGTTTTCTCGCGTTGAAGAGAAAAAAAGTAAACGCTTTGGTGTGTGCTACCACCAGGTAGCAAACCCTATGCGAAAAAATACCACGTCTGCCAAAGAATGGCAGCGTGGCTGGAATCAGGCATATGTGGAAAATCTTAAAACTTCTTAGTTGTATGCGCTAACGGTTTCTTCGCCTCTCGCGTTCTTTATATTGACGAAGCAAGTTAAGTGCAGTAGTAAAATCTTTCTGTTCGTTTAAGTCTAGTCCGTTGCGCTCATATAATGTTTTAGCAAAGGCTTGTTCCTCTCTACTTAAACGGAAGAAAAGGGCTTTGCCCACACGATCTAAATCTTTTCTCGTTGCATACTTATCCATGTTAAGGACTCGATTGTTTGCTTCTGAACGAAAATGATTTATTTCCTTGCGTAGATGATATCTTTTTTCTTCATCGCTGGGGAGGCGCTGATAGTCTGGGCTATTAATATAAGAAGCAATCTCTCTATTCACATACTCCCCCATGATCTTCTTCGCTTCATTAGTGAGTTCAGGATCAAATTCAATTTTTGTAGGGGCGATCTGTCTATAAGGTATACGAAGCCTGTCAAACTCTAGCTCTGCCACGTTACGTGCTTCTTGAAAAGAAAGTCCAGTAACTTGTCGTAATATGGGGGAAGCATAGCGAAGTCCACCTACACGAGTAGGACTCTCACGACGCGCTTCGTCCTCACGGACTTCCTCTGGGAATGATTTAAGCCCCATTGAAACCATGTGTTCAAACCAGTTGACTCGCTCGTTGTCAGGTATAATTCTGTAATCTGGCGATATTGTTGCTGCAATGTCTTTAAACAAACCTGCACCCACAGTAAATCCATTGATAACATTTCCAGCAGCCTCTGCCAAAGCACGACTTACCTTTTCTGGTGACTCTAAATCTTTGGCTGTAAGAGTGCGAAGAATACGATCTGCATTTTCAAGACCTGAATTTGGCCTAAATTGTCCACCAGTTATTGCTTTAGCAACATCACGAGTAAATGTTTCTGTGGGTATATCTCTTTTGGTTCTATAGATGTAGTCAGCCAAAAGAGCATAAACAGAGAAGGGACCAATAGCAGCTTCTGCATTAACCATCTCTCTGCTTGTCGGGTCTTTATACTCAAACGCTCCTGTTGTTTCGTCTCCAAATTGTTGACGAGCCATCATAAATGCGCCTAGTGTTGCTGTACCTGCAAATTGTTTTCCTATTTTATTAGAGATTGTATTAAGTGTATTTTCTGTGACGTTGGGTTTATCTAATATTCCTAGACCAAAATCTTGCCACCCAAGAACGGGTAAATATTCATAAGCAAACTTGGCTTGATTTACGATGTACTTACCAAAAGGTATAAACAAACTACCTGGCACAGATTGGCTTAAACCAATAACACCATTGGCAAGATAACCAAATGCTGTGTCACGTTCCCAATCGCCACGTTGATATGTAAACTCAATAGCTTTATCCATTGCTCGTCCAATCATTTCATCAGGGACAGAGCTAAGTTTTGTTTCATTGATAACAGCTGAAACATTAGGTGTTGACATGCTAAAAATTTCTGGCTCTTTTGCAGCCAAAGAAATGTTTCTTCGTGCGGCGTCTTCAGCACCCATTGTAGCCAATTCTTTTTCTAGTTCGCGGGTAAAAATAGCCCTCTTAAACATGTTGTCGCTTAACGTGTTAAGAGTATTAGCGGTTCTTGCAAAGCCGATTAAACCGCTAGTCGCGTCAAGACTTTCTCCCAAGTCTCCTAAATCGCGAAACAATTTTTTGTGTAGGTGACTCTTACCAAATAGGTCGTTAGAAATAAGCTCTCTTAATACGATGGCATCACGAGACTGTGACAGAAATGAAAGGTCTTTAAGAAGGAGAGATTGAAATCCCGTGCGAAGTTGGGCTTGTCCAAGACGAACAGCCCGTTCACCCTCCTCTTTCAATGCCTCATCTGTAACGTCTGAGGCTAATCTCATTTTACCGCCTACTAAATTGGAGACACCAGCACCAAGATTATCAAGAGCGTAGATATAATTTCTGAGATAACCACTGGTCGTGTTTCGCACGGTGGTAGCCACGTTGACTGTCATCAAGCCTACACGGGCAGATGCAAGGTTTTGAAGGAAAGTACGCTTTCTTGTGCCAGCGTTTACTGTTCCTGTTTTTTCTTCAATCTCTTTTCTGGCTCTGACACTTTTGTACTCTCCGGCTTTCTTTAACTCCAGATCAAATGCGTCAAGTTTTTGCAGGAATGCACCCTGCTTTCGTCTTGAGGCAGCACCTATTGTTCCTAACAAGCTTCCCGCCTCTGAAGCACCGGCACCTAAAAGTTCTGACGCCTCTGCAATAGAGAGCATTTCTATCTCTGCTTCTCCAATGCCGTATGTATTTAGAATTTTTAAAAATTCCTCTTGAGACAGAACATTTGGATCACTGAGTCCGCGCACAAGACGAGATGTAAATCTTTCTTGCAAATCTTCTTCACTACCAGCTACAATATTTTTAGCGCGCGGCCCTACACGCATGACTATCTCTGCACCAGCAGAGGCAATATTCATTTTAAATTTTTCATCAAACGTGGCTAAAGTTTCTGCATCTGTTTCAAGCAAGGATTTTTTAAGTTTCTTACCTTTTTCTAGCTGTTCACCTATTGTTTCTTCTAGTGAAAGCCTCTTTGCCATATTTTTAGTAATGTCACGTCGCATACGCCGTTTCTTTTTTACCGCCTCAGTTCCCTCACCAATTTTTAAAGATGGCGCAGTAACATCATCGTATACTTTATTTACTTTATCAATAATAGTGTCACGAGATTTTTTAAGAACTTTTGTAGCCTCGTAATGATCCATAAACTTTTTTGTGCCAGCAACAGTCCCAAGCAAACCACCAGGTACTGCACTCGCTGCACCACCAATTAAGACATCACTAAAATCAATATTTTCTTTAATGTCTGTTTCGCGGCGAGTTTCTTCTTGCGCCAAAACAGCCCCAGCACCTATGGTTCCTTCAACTCCAGCAGCACCAAGACCAGCACGTAAACCACCTCCTCGTATTGCAGGAGCTAGTGCCATCGCTTTCTGTGCCAACTTTGCCTCTTGTACAACGCCATCAACCACTACGCCTTTACGGCCTGAACCCTTAAGTCCGACGATGGATGTAGGTTTCTTACCTTGTTTAAGTGCATTACGTTTCAAGACTTCACGAATACCAATCTTGACACCTTGATTTGCAGCTAAAGCTCCAGCCTTACCGGCACCAAAGCTAATAAGTCCAGCGTAAGTTGACGGTGCTGTAAATATACCAGCAGCATAATCACCCAAAGCCTTGAACCCAAAGTCGCTGTCCATGTTATCATAGGCATCCATAAGACGCCCCATGCGCTCCTTGCCTTCTTCGTCTGAGTTTTGTGCATGGATCATGTCACGAATAGCGGTAGCCTCGTTTACATTTTGACTACGAAAATGGGACATAAAGGCATCGTAGACTTCCTCATCGTCAAGCAAGTCTTCGGCTTTATATCCCCGTCTGTCAATTAAAAAACTTATTGCGTCGTCAATGAACAATTCATTTTTCAGCAATGTTTCTTTATTGAGATTTTCTTTATCTTCATCATATGTCATTATGGTTGCCCAGCTAACAATTCCTCTGCTATTCTAATAGCCTTATCACGTTCCGTAGCAGGAATGCTTTGTTCATTCATAATTTTACGGATCAAGGCAGCTTTTAGTTTTTCTTGTTTAGCCAAGTCGTTTCCTGAAGCTCTATGTTGACTAATTATTTCTGCTTCGCTTAAATCTGAAACTGGTCTAGTATCAATCACAGTTCTATCGCCACCGTTTTGTTCAATGCTTGCAGAAGCAGGAGTAAACAGTGCTACGTCAGATGTAACAAGAGTTTTTGTTTCGGAGTCAAACGCTATGGAACGTCCAGATTGAATAGCAGATAAAATTTCCATCAAAGCTTCATCTCTTTTAATACCTGCACCAATGGCTTTGTTCAATTCTACATTAAGTTGACCAGAGACCTTAGCAAGATTTCCTGCATTTTCTCTATCCATACCCTCTGTTGTGTAAACACCACCTGAGAACCTACCTCCCAAACCATAAGCCTCGCCTATCAGACCTGCGAAGAAATTAATGTTGGCTCTTTCTGTTGCGACAGACCCCTTACTTGTATCAAAGATATTTCGCATCGTGTCAGCACGAGTCAACAATTTTAGTGAGTCTTGTTTCATTGCCTCTGCAGCTTCAGGATTTGTTGCGGATAATTTTTCTGCTTCCTCTAGTCTTTGCTTTGCAACATACTCAATCCTAGCAGCTTCTTTCTTTGGATCACTAAGAGTACCCTTAAAAATTGGGTCTATGCCTTTAGCTGTGGGGAGTGTGTCTAAACCAATCTCCGTTCTGTCTGTTCCAAAACCAATCTCTTTAGCGGCTCTGTCATAATTTTTTTGCACATCTCGTGAAAGGTCAGCACCAAATAGACCCATTATACCTGGAGCTTCCATACCCTCTGTGGCCTTTGAAATATCGCCTATGGGACGTGTAGAAAACTTTGCGAGATCAGATAATGTGGTATTAAAATCTGGATTTTTCTCAAGCCGAAGAAGCGCAGTCTCACTGCTTCCATGAAAACCAGAGTCTGCTAGTGCGCGAAGATTTTTTACTTCGTCCTCTGCGCCATCAATTCCGTATGTTGATACCAAATACGCAAGACCCTCTACACCAGCGTCTCCCATTTGACCTTTCATAGCCTTTAACTTTTTGAGATTCTCTTGATACTCAGCTGTAAATCGCTCCTCTTCAGCCACACGTTTGCGAAGCTGATAGTCGGCAATACGGTCCACACGATCTGCATACCTGTCAATGCTTTTGTCAATACCTTTGGCAATACTCCCTGCAAGCCCTGCCTTAAAACCCGAAAGTTCAGCAGGACTGTCTAAACCAAAAACACCACCAATACCTTTAATAAGACCACCCAGCATTACGACCTCCTCGCCATCAGACCCATAGGCTGTTCATCAGGCTGTTCTGCTTCAGGCATAGGCTCTTCAATTGGTGCTTCAGGTTCCATAGTCATCTGATCAACAGGTGGGTTATCTTCTTCTTGTTTTTCTTTTGCCTCTTCTTCACGAAGCTCATTAAGCGCACGAACAATCATACTAGAGCGTGGTGCCTTTTTATCTTCTTCCATACCGGTTGTATACTTAACCTTGGCACTGTCGCCAATAAAACGCATCATCTCTACAAGAACAGGCAAGATAAGGACACCCACATCCGCGCTGTGTTTACCCTCCATAGTGCCTGTCATCTGCATTGTGTTTGCAAGGGTAACCAAAGGCACCCCCATCTCCATAATGTCAAGAAGCTGATCAGAGAAATCATCGTCTGCCATCTGCGGGATATAATAATCCAACGCCTCTTCCACAGTTGTGTACTGAGGGGGGCCTTGCCACGGGCGACTGCCTAGTTCGGCAGTCATTGCTTGGCCGGGAATCGGCGTGTCGAAGCTAGGACTTTCCACCATTTAACTCCATGCGTTTGTTACGAAGTGTTTGAAAATATTTTGCCACGCGATATGCTGGATTTTCTGCCAGAGAGTCTTCATTATTCACAGGCTTGCCCATCTTAGTGGGCGCAAGAAGACCTGTAGATGGTGCAGCAGAAGCCTGTTGCAATTGATCCATGTTCTGAATCATGTTTTCCATTTGAGTGTACGTACGCTTTGCAACATTAGTTTCCATTTTTTACTACCCTATCCATCATTTTACGAATTACAAACTTGAGTGCTGGCTTGTTACGAATGAAGGCGGCAACGCGCTCACCATATTTAGCATACAGGTTAAAGAACCATTTAGGAGCTTTAGTAAACATCCACTCACGGAAAGTGAGCCAGTCAGGATTAGCCGGACCATATACTTCACGAGCAACCCAGCAAAACTTAGCTGTGATAAACGCAGTACCCAACGAACCAAGCAGACTACCAATTGCGCTACCTGCCGCGCTACCTGCCTCAATGTTTGTGCGTTCAATTGCCTTGTCCTGCCGAAGCTGTTCAAGAGCAATTTGATTATAGCGATCAAGCTGTGACTCTGCTGAAGTCCATGCCCATTCCATCGTGTCACTATAGTGGTTCCATAGATTATTGTATGCGTCGTTAGAAATGTCAAGAACAGCGGCAGCATTTAATTCGTTTGCACGATTAACTGCCGCAGTGTTGGCAGTGGCAATCTGACGCCGCCACTGTGCGTTGTTCTGTGCGATAGCAATCTTATTATTTGAATTAAACTGATCCCGCTGTGCATCAACTTCACGATTAAACTTTGCCATAGCGTTCTTTTGACCTGCATTGAACTGACGTTGAGCGTTTGTCTGTGACGCATTGTACTGGCTAACTTGTGTCTGCATGTTTGCAAAGAATTGGTTAAGCTGATTTTCACTAGTAGCGTTAAACTGCCTGCGAGCATTTTCTGCAGCCGAATCATTGAAGATGGACTGAATACGCTGTTGTGACTTGAACATCTCAACTTGTTGTTGGTTGTTGAGATTAGCCATGTCAACCTGCAGGAAGTTCTGCGCGTTCTGTACAGCGGCCTGTTGGCGATTGTTAAGGTTTGCTCTATCAAGATCAGCAAGTGCAGCAGCCTCTGCCATTACAAGAGCCTGTGCGTTTGACAGGTTTTGCAAATTCATCGTGTTAGCGGCGCGACTATTCTCAAGCTGTACTTGTTGTTCAGCCGTGAAGTTCTGATTAGCTATTTCACCAATACGAGTGGAGTTAAATACACGAGCCTGGAACTCTTGGTCAAACTCTTGACCAATAAAAATGGCGCGTTGTTCTGCAGCCAGCATTGCACGTTGTTGCCGGTTAGAAAGGTTCTGTTGCTCAAAGGTAGCAAAGCGTGCCGCATCTGCTTGTGCAATCGGAATGGCAGATTCCATTGCAGCTTGGATGATAGCCTGACCAGCCATAGAGGACGCACCCAGACCACGGGACGCCATAGCTTGTGTTGCCGCTCGCATTGCACCTGCAGCCCAAACGGGTGTTTCACCACCCTCAAAGTCCGTCATTAATTCATCAAGCTGACCACGGACTGTAGCCTTCTTTGACGGGGTTGCCTCTGCGGCTTGAATTGTTTCGGCAAACTTAGCAGCTTTCTCTGCATTAAAAGCGGCGCTAACTATTTCACCGTCTTGGAGTTCTCTAGTAACCTCATTCTGTGCTTTGATAGCAGTTCCGGTTTCTGCTTCCATGTCAGAGACAGCAGATTCAAATTGCTCTTCTGCTTCTATCTCTGCAATTTGATCTTTCTTTATTGTTTGTGCCGCTGTTTCGTCGGCTACTTCTTTGACATCTTCTGCCGTTTCTTGGACGGCTGCTACTTTTGAAAGTTGTGGTTTTGTACCTGCAGTGGCTTTTTCAACAGCGGTTTGTGTGTCTGCGGTTAGATCAGTATAGTCGTCAATTTGACCAGTCTCTGTATCAACATCCTGATCATCCTTTCTAATAATTTGTGCGGCTTTGACAACGGCCTCTTTAGGTAGTCGTGGATCGGATAGCCTTTGAGCGGATACATCTGCAATGGTTGGATCACGAGTTACGTCTTTAGTACGAGGATCAGGAATTGTAAAGTCTTTATAAGTAGCTTCAGCTTTGCCTACTTCTTTCGCACCCTTTGGAATATCTTGTTGAGCTTTACCACGCACAAATTGGACTTTAGTTTTTGTACCGTCCTTTTCAAAAGTACGTGTGACCGTACCAGCCATTGCGCTACGATACTCGTCCTCTGTCCCATAAAGATTACCATATTCATCTTCAAATTTTGTTTCAGTAACTTGCGCGTAGCCTTTTGTGGGATCAAGTGTTTTAGGATTTACCTGTGTTACCTTACCTGTAGTTGTGCCACCTTCTTGCATACGCACAACGCCACCCTTTGCCATTTGAATGGCAGCATTTCTAAACTGGTCCATACGCGCCTGACGTGCAGGGTCTTGTTCAATAAAGTCTTGGAATTGACTCATGTTGCCTGTATAGCCCATGCTCTTGGCGATTTTGTTCATCGCTTCTGGTTTAAATGCTCTGAATACAGCCATACTAATTCATTCCCATAAATACTGTGACCACCATTGCGACCACAAGCAGTGTGCTACC
>VTLG01014504.1_pt1 | contig 49107 bp, 73 predicted proteins | sample 4694571 | NCBI WGS metagenome assembly VTLG01 (sample SAMN12604809, study PRJNA352737) | marine metagenome | biome: ENVO:00000447; feature: ENVO:00000209|ENVO:00000569|ENVO:01000036; material: ENVO:00002151; isolation source: viral sequences binned using virsorter ... | reverse complement strand
TTGACAGGCTGCAAGCTGTAGGATATTATAGGATTATGAATAAAAAAGAAGCTAAGAAAATAACTGGAGGACTATCAGCTCCAGGCAAAATGCCTGAGGGCTCATATAACCTGCCAGCTGCAGCATGCCAAACAGGCGCCAAGCTGCGCCAGATCCCCGGCACACCGTGCTACGGCTGTTATGCCTTCAAAGGACGATACAATTTTCCAAATGTTAAGGACGCCTTGACCAGGCGCCTGGAATCAATAACACATCCGGACTGGGTAGAAGCAATGGCCACGCTTGTGAAGGGCAAGAAGCACTTCCGCTGGCACGACTCCGGAGACATCCAGAGCGTGGAGCATCTTAAAAAAATTTTTGAAGTGTGTAAGCTGACGCCGGACACCCTGCACTGGCTGCCAACTCAAGAGCGCAAATTTTTGCCATTGTCTCAAGATAGTATACCAAAAAATTTAATAATAAGATTAAGCAACGCGAAAAATGACACGAAGCCCGGCAAGAGCTGGGACCATTGGAGCACTGTGGTCTCTGCACCTAGTGGCGGCCATTTATGCCCGGCGCCTGAGCAGGGCAATACCTGTGGCGACTGTCGCGCATGCTGGTCCAGAGATGTCAAAGAAGTTCAATACCGGATACACTAGAATGGTTCTAGATTTCAATGGGAATGGAAGTATAGCAGATCCCTCAGGGCTCAAGCCTACAAGCCTTCAAGCAACGTCACGCAGGAAGTCAAGCCACAAGCTAAGGGTTCAAGCTTCAAGCCGGAGTCCACAAGCTCCAGGATCCGGGAGCCAGGGTACAAGCGTACAAGCTGGTCCAGGGCACAAGCAACAAGGATAAAAGTATTTTTTTTATGCTTAATATGAAAAGATATTTGGTGCGGGGAGAACCGCACAAAGTTAGACTTTTTTAGACTAGTTACTTTTAATTCTACTGTAAAAAAGGTCCCACTATTAGCATAGCCCAATAGATCAGGAGTACCGAATAAAGCCCAATTTTCCAGCCTTGTCCATGATATTCCGGTAGTCGCATGTTTTAGTTTTCTCCAAAGTTCTCGCTCTGTCATAGGTGGTCTAACCAGTCTAATACAGCTTTATAATTTACCGATGATTTTACCGATATTATGGATAGGTTTTTTGCATCTGAAAACTAATCTATGAGTCTCACTATCACCCAAGATACGATTCTCCAGCAGTAAAACCTGTGTCATATCGTATATTTCACCGTTTGGTAATTCCACTTGGACTCTCGCGTTCTGAGCAACTTCAGCTTTCATGAACTTCTTCATCACGTGATTTAGAATCTTTCCTGTAATCGCCATTCTGTTGCGCTTATAGAATAAGTATTATATATTGTCAATTATTATGGATGAGAAACGAACTCCGGGACCCAATAAACAATTAACACCTCAGCAATTAAAATTTGCGACTCTCTTAGTCTATGGAGTTGAAGGTAACCCAATTACAAAAAGTGAAGCAGCTAGACTCGCTGGCTTTTCAGATACTGCCAACGGGGCAGCCGTATACGCAACACGTTTAACTGATCCTAAGAGATATCCTCTTGTGTGTGCTCACATTAGCAACCTCAGAGATGAAGTAAGGCTAAAATATGGCATCAGTTATGAAGCCCACTTAGAGGAACTTGGAAAGATTAGAGATATGGCTAAAAAAGATAGCAGGAATCTAGCAGCCGCAGCTACCACTGAAATAGCACGAGGTAAAGTTGGTGGCTATTATGTTGATCAAAAAATTGTGAGACATGGGAAAATTGACGACATGAATCTCGCTCAACTCTTTGAAAAGATGAAGACAATCAGAGAGAGGAACGAGAGAATGGAAAAAGCTAAAAAATTCCTAGATGAAGCTAGTTCGGAATCAAAGTCAGGACATAAAACATCGCAGCAAAAAAAATTATCATTGCCACAACAAACATCTGATCAGGATTCCACATCTTAACTATCTCTTCTTTTTCTTTTTAGATTTAGCTTTTTTCTTTTTTTTCTTAACTTTTTTCTTTTTCTTAGGCATAATTTTCTCCTTTATAAGGTTATACTTTTCTTCACTGATCCAGTCAAGATCTCCCCACGCATCATCAAACATTCAACTTCTCCATCTTGGTAATACATTTAATTGGAAATACATTTCTGTCTGAAAAGACTTCGTCCGTCTGATCATAACTAGCAAACGTCCATAAAAACTTTTTAGTTCTCTTATACACATACGCAAACGATACCATCTTAGAGCATTCAAACTTATCAAACTCTTCCCTAGTAGCATGACCACCATCTGCGGTGATATCCAGCCACGAGATTTTATAGAAGTAATATTTCTTCTTATTGATGGCGACGTGTTTATATTTAGATTTCTTCCTGAACATACTACTGTATACCCTCCCCCTTATGAAATAGAAATATAGAATAGTGAATCATGTGCGCGCGTCCCTTAAGTTGTTGGTATTGCTAGCTTTTTGAACAATTGTATCTTTTGTAACCAATTGTATCCTACTCAAAGATACAATTTTGAGCGAATAAGTGTTGGTATACAACAAGAATAACTTTTGTACCAATTGTAACCACTTTTAAAAAAAAATAAAAAAAATATTTTTATTTTATAGAAATAGGTGTATACAGGGATACAATGCGATTAATGGCTAATTTCCTTGCTTATCTCTTCATTTTTGTATCTTTCTTGATCTTTGTTTTGGTTACAATTCCTGTAATACTCATCCACTTTACGAAGGAATGCGTGTTGGTAGCCGACAAATTCCTTGTCAGACACCTCAAACTTTTGAAAAAGCTTATCTTTAGAACACATTAGAATGATTCCAGACTGGATCTTGGTACGATATACATAGTTGTGGGCCATTGCGTATGCCCCTAGCTGAATGAAATAGTCCTCTATCCATTCCCTTCTTTTGGGCTTGTTGGTTTGTTTAAAATCTATTATACTTTCACGTCCATTATAAATTCCTACCACATCAGTGGCTCCGGCATACAGTTCTGGGTAATAAAGGACAACTTCACTGCCCCATATCTCATCTAATCCGCTTAAACCCTCACTTATTATTCTTTGCGCCATGGGCTCTGCTTCCTTACCAATACTTGTTAGGTCCCTGTGCCCTGTTCCCCGAATATACGCGTCCAGAAACGTGTGCATTGCGGTGCCGCGCATCGCAGCTACATCTCTCACTCTATCTGCTGCCTGGTCCCCGAGTCTTGCTTTCCATTTCGCTAGCGATTGTCGCTTCTCTTCCGACTGAGTTGCGCCAATGATCGTTGTAACGCTTGGTAGTTTCTTCTGTTCAATATCATAGTGCCGTTGCCCCTGGATCAGGGTGCATGGCAGTGCCGCGCATCGCAGCTACATCTCTCACTCTATCTGCTGCCTGGTCCCCGAGTCTTGCTTTCCATTTCGCTAGCGATTGTCGCTTCTCTTCCGACTGAGTTGCGCCAATGATCGTTGTAACGCTTGGTAGTTTCTTCTGTTCAATATCATAGTGCCGTTGCCCCTGGATCAGGGACCGGGTACTTGCCGGATAGATAAATTTTTTATTCCACTTGATCGGTGCTCGGTCTTCTCTCATGGCTGCCATGGTACAGACTCCTGTCATTTAATATCCTTAAGACTATCGCCAAACTTACCTGTCCAGGCGTATTCACCTCGATGAGCGGTTGGAGATTCAGTGTTGGCATAAAGTTTAAAACCTTCCTTTCGTGCTAGCTTACAAAAGGAGAGATCTTCTCCATACGTGTAGCCATCTTCAAAAGCAAAATCAAAGAAGTTATAATAGAACTCATGACTCTTGTCCGCCTCTGGCTTGACAGGGTTCTTGATTTTCAAATCTGGACGATTTTTTATAATTTTTTCGAAGACTGTGCCCAGTGGGGCCTGCTTCAATTTCAACGAGTCCTCCTGGTAGGATCGGGATCACTTTAGGATCTGGAAACTTAACGGTATAACGCGGAGTATCTAGGCGTTCATCCTTCACTCGGTAAGGTGTCGTGATGATATCCTTATCAGAGACCAGCATGCGTAGCCCTGCTTCCGGTCCAAACTCCACATCGGAGTCAATGAATAATATATGCGTGTACTGCGTGGTAAGAAAGACAGAAGTTAAATAGTTTCTAGCTTGATGGATCAGTGGTGACTTCATCGTATTGATACCCACTTCAACCTTGCTCCTGCCTAGATGTTGAATCAATTGAAAGATAGACAACATGGTGTTGATCTTCACTGAGTCATAGCATGGCATCGCAATGAAGACGCTTGGTTTTATTTTTTCTTGTTTTTTAGTTTCCATATTTCCTCCTGTACTTTGGTTAACCCATGAGGGATATCAGGAATAAGATCAGCTAAGGTTTTATACTTTTTAAGATCAATCTCTACTGATCCATCTTCTAGGGGCATCTCTTCTCCAATCTCGTAGCGTTGGTATCTTTTTTTAGACATGATAAAACGTATATCTTAACGTGAGTTCTTCTCCTTTCTTAATATCTTGTAGAACCACCAGGTTCCATTTCTTTTTAAAAGTTTCGTTTTGAATTCCATCAGCGTGAAGTTCAACCTTCACACAATTAGGATTATTTGAATGATTAACAAATCCTCCTAAAGGAGTTCGAATAATATAATCTCCAACCTTCACATGAGACATTCCTAAGTTGATTCCCTGATCAATATCTTCTTTAGCAAAAAGTCCTAAGCCATTGACTTTGCTTGTTTTAATCGTAAGTGATTCAGGTAGGGGTCTGTACATTAGTGTAAAGTTCCTTTGGTAATATCGTAAGGTTCAACATGAGTTTCTAAAGCTACTTTCATAACTCGAATGTAGTCTTCCTCACTTAAATGAGTTTTATAAAGTCGTTGAGCAATAGCCATTAAAGCAGCAGCAATCATAGTGACAGGAAGCTTGTGTTCTAATAGATGCATCACATGACCTAAAAGGTCTTGATAAATTTTATCTTCGTCGTTCATTTCTTCTCCGGTGGTTTTAAATCTTTAAATGGAATATGACTCGCAATGTTTCCGGACACTGAGACTCTTTCCACATCTGATCGAAAAGGCGCAACCCAATGTTTTAGCCATGCAGGGAAAATATAAAAATCTTTTTCCTCTGGAAAGACTGCTTGATAAGTAATGGCTTGCCGGTTGCCTTCTCCATAGAGAAAACTGATTCCGCCAGGACCAGAACTTTTACCTTTATATTCTTTGTGTTCTTTTTTAAGTTCTTCAGGAACTTTTAAGAAAGCTATAAAGGATAAATCATCTGAATGGTCATGGGGTGGATTAAACTCACCGGGTCCCATATAATTAACCCATAGAGCCTTAATTAAATATTGATTGGTGCTAGGCTTATCAACATTTCTCCACTTGTCCCAGATGTGATCGTATATCCTAACAATGTCGCTTATGAAAGGTTGAACTTTTGTATAATCTTTTAGCTCATATTCCTTTTTAATAATACCAGCCAGCCTATGTTGATAGAGCTGTGCTTCAGTTTTAGATGCCTCTGCTTCTTTCATAAGCGCATCATAAAATTTATCAGTCATTTTCATTTTGGCAACGCAAGGTCCCCATGTGAAAATAGAGTATTCTATTTTATCGGTCATTTAACTCCAAAGCCTCCCTTTCCAAAAACTTTTTTAGAAAATTTTTTATCATAGTGATCAATAATAAGTTTTGCTTTTTCTCTTTTAACAATTAAAAACGGATAGATCTGTTTGAGCAATCGGTAAACGCCGTGATGACACGCGCGCCAACGGTGCTGGGTTTTAAACGTGGGATGGTTTGGAAATTTCTTTAGGTCCCTGTTCCCTTCTCCCGTAGTCTTCATCATATAATCAATGAGTCTTCCATCTACTTGCGGGACTTCCATGCGAATGATTAAAACATTATGTGTTGGTTTTCCAGGTCTATTATTTCTTTTCATAGGCTTTCTTCTAAACTCAATCCATCCTTCTCCATCTACAATGCCGGCTACATACGCTCGCTCGGTACTAGTCATTGTTCTCACAGACCGCTTTCCCTTGCTTTCTTAAGATTTTTTTCTGGACTTACTGCATCTAGAAGAGCAGCAACCTTGTTATGAAGATCATTGTTTTCTCTTTTAACTCTATCTAACTCATCTTGTAGGTAACCTAGTTTAGCTTTTGCCTCCTTCATTTCAGGGGAATTCATTCCTATACCCTTAACCAGAATAGTTTCGGTTTCAGCTTCTTGTCTAAGTTTGTGTTCTTTATTATAAAGTTTTTCCCAGTCGACTCCTTCAATAGGTTCTAACTCTGCTTGTTTTTGTTGAGACTCAGTGAGTTCTTCATTCTCTTGTTGAAGAATAATTTGTTGTGCTTCTTCTTGCCGGTCTGCGTTTCTATATTTCTCTAATTCCCCATAAGTTTTTTCAGGAAATTCTTTTACTAATTCGTGTATTGTTTTCTTAGTCCGTAAATCCCCAGGTTTTATCATAAATATATTCCTTTCCCTCTTTTACCTCTATCCACGCCTTCTTCGCGCTGTCATAGGCATGCCCCTTGATACTTTTGTCTGTATTCATAATAGTTAAAACATCAATGCCGTTATACATCTTAGCATAAGTGTTCTGAGTTAAAGCCAGAGAGCTCCCACTCATAAGGATGGCAAACTCACTGCAACCGGTGAGTACCGTCAGCATCAATAATAATAGTATCATTCGGGTCATCTAATTCTCCTCTTGATTCACACATTGTGCACTGGACTGTAATGGATTTTCCAGGTTCTTCAACCGATTTATTGGGTATTGTTATAAACCCGTTTCCCTTACAGCGTGGGCAGATGCGTATGTTATTTTTGTTTGGTCTTACCATTGAGTCTTGCCATTTCTTTATTGATTAAAATATTAATTGTTCCACTTCGACTCTGAATAATGTGTGGAGTAATCATTTTCCGGATCTTATCTAAGTTCAGATAAGTATCTTTTGCCAAAGAAACGTTTTTGTATTTACTAATGTCCGTCATGTGTTATACCTCTTTCTAGTTGGTTCATATATCTGTGATATATCCCATAATATAATAGCAGTCAAGAGGGACTATGAAATATATTTTAATACTATGGGTGTGCTCTTTTGTAGGCAATAATGGATGTCTACCCCCTATCGAGTCTAAAAAGCTTTTTAATAGCTGGTATGAATGTTCTGTCGCAGCTCACAAAGAGTCGGTATCGTTGTTACAAAAAATGGGATATGCTTATGTCAACCAACATCAAGTTGGGACAAAGTATTATTGTAGACCCGTTACGACTCATTGACAATAATGGCCTATAAAGAGTTTACCCTCTTTAGTATAATTTCCTTGATCGATCCCTGAGTCCCGATACCTGGTGTTTACATCCATCCACGCCTGTGCCATGTCACCACAGTTTAAGCCATGAGTTTCAAATTTTATTTCTTCGACTCCGCTTACGCTTAATAGAAATATAATGACGTATTTCATATAACCCCTATAGTTTCCGTGCACGTACTCCTATAGGAGCAAAGGCTCGATCGCTCAGATCCGTTTAAAAGCGGACCTTCATAGCTAACCTCAGGGACATTTAGCGCGAAGCATTTATGTATGAGGCTCTGCCTTTTCATATCGGTTTAGGCGCAATCAATACAACAGTTCCCAGCTTGTGAGGACCATTCGTCAGGCTTTGGTATGCATCCACATAGAACACAAAACGGTGACTGATCAGAGTTTTCTTGTTTCTTTTCCATTATTAAAATTCCTTACTTGTTGATGTCCTTTTTTATTAAAATAGGTAATCCAACCACTAAACTTTGAATCCGTAAGAAGTACTTTTTTTATAGCCTTCTTCCAGCTCATGGCTTTAATTAAGTCGGCTTCTCCGCCTTCTTTAGTTACGGTGTATTCGTATCTCATAGTATCACCACTAATACATAAATACACAAAATAGTTAAGAGCGCCAATGAAGCAAATGTTATGATAAAAAATTTATTCATATGTTATCGTTCTATTTTATTATAAATTCTGGGGCGTCCTCCCTTGCTACCCATACCTTCATAATAAAAATTCTTTTTAGCTTTTAAAGCATAGTAAGTATTCCCAGCCGGCTTTGTCTTTCTATATTTTCCTCGTTTTCTAGGACTTGCTCTTCTAGATCCTTTGCGGTAATGAGAAGTGATGGGTACGTCCACGTTCCAACCGTTCTTTCTTAAAATTACTTTTCTAACTTTATCTTGAACATACTCCGGATTGCGTCCAGCCATTTCACAAATGAGATTGAAGTGAGAACCCCCTTCCATAAAAAAATGACGCGCTTGGTCTCGCTCATAATGATAATGATTTTTATGGGTAATGTTTGCCGGTCTTGACATGTCTAGATCCGGAGGACCTTTACATGCGTCTAGAACGGCTCGACATAATACAGCAATCCAAAGATCTTTTTCAGGAAGAGTGACTCTATCATCACTTATGGTTTCTTCAGCATGGCCGACGTAACTTATAAAACTATTATTTGATCGTCCCATTATTTTGGTGCTTCTGGTGGAACATCTCTACCTGTCTTCTGGCCCCATTTAATAATTCTTTCTTGGCCAGGTAAACTAATATCAACTCCGTATCTATTCCAGTTTTTAGCCATTATATTTAGCTCTAGAATAAGAGTTGAGTATTGTTTGGTACTACCACCTTTAATATTTAATGTTATCTTTCTACTCATACCTATAACATAAGAAATTATAGGAGAAATGTCAAGGCTAATAAAAATTATTTTCCTTGGCCTCTGGAAAGCTTGCGTCTGCTGTGTTTATTGGGTCTTTTTGAGTGACGTCCGGGTCGTTTGCGTTGTTTTTGCTTAGTGTGAACGTAACCGTAGCCCCTAGGCCTTCGGCTCATCAGACTCCAGCTCCATTACGGTAGCGGGACCAACTCCGGTCACAGTGGCCGGCATATAACTAATTACGCCATTAACTTTTTGTTCAGTGTCGCCACCACAATTCATACATCGGTAAAAATTTCGATAAAGAGAGACAAAGATCGTTTTCGTCTCACAAAGAGGACACTCTCCATTGGTTACTTCGGCCTTAAGATTAAAGCCCTTTCCAAATATTCCTTTTCCAAATTTCTCCATCGCGTCTCCTATTGTATTTAGTCTTATCTTTAAATCTTTTAGGTGTAAAGTATTTTAACAGTCTGACTATGGGATTGCGTTTAGTATTTCGATTCCGCGTCATAACTATCGCTTGTATATCCATGCTCAATTACACGCACGATTCTTGTACGAGCAGATGTCTCTCCCTTTTCTTCGACATACTCAACTTCAGCTTTAACATTAGCACCGCATTTAAATTGGACGCGCTCGGGCTGAATGCTTCTCTCGGCCTGCCTCTTCGCTTTCAGGCAGTCTGCCATTGAGCCCTGATATGTGTGCTCCACCAGTTGGCCCTCTAAAAACATGCAAAGGGCGACGCATATAATAATTTCATTTGGCATTATCGTACTCCGTTTTTGTAATGGATCTCTCGATTCGAATCTTTGAGTTCCTCAATATCTATTAACACTTTTTCCATTTGTTTACTTAAAAAATCGATGTTTACTTTATTGTGCATCATGCTCTCAATCTGTTTATTAATTCGATCGGTGGTCTTGTAAAGATCCTCCAACATCATGTACTGCTCAGAATCCGCGGGCAAACTACCTAAGAGCCCCCTGGGCCACTTGACCCTAAATTCGCTGTTCTGATCCACATCTTTTTCCATCAGTTCTAATTGCGTGGCGTGCTTGTTAAGTGATTCATTAATACCGAAGTAAGCCCAGGTCCCGATTGCGACCATGGCGATCAAAGAGGCCACGGTTTTCATCGGCATCTGAACTGCCGCTTCTTCTGATATCTTGAGAGGCTTACCCATAGACTCCACAACAACTAAATTTATCCATAAAAAAATAATGATACACGCTGAATCCTATAATTAATCCTATGCTTATTCCAGCGAACAGCATAACATATTTTATCATTAGAAGCAGTTCATTATATGTCCAATAAAGACATAACTAACAGCGACTACCATAATGGCTCTATAACTAGCTAATAACATATTACTCCTTCTGGTTTATATCTCCCCAGATAATTTTATATTTTAATTTTCCACCATCATCACCTTGGGTATGATCAGTGGGTTCTTCAATTTGAAGAACGTGTTTTACACCATTACATCCCATCGTAAAAAGAAATAACAACGCGATAATCATAGAGGATACTAAATATTTCATCCATCTAGTTTCCCTGCTTCTTATTTTTCTTGCGCTTCTTCTTGCCCTTAAGATTTTTAAAGTCCGATATCTCATTTTCTATTACCTCAATCTTTGCTTTTATTAAGACCATGTCTTGCGACAATGAAAATGATCGTTGAAGTGACCATCCTCCGAGCGCTAATAGTATAGCGAGTAGTGCCGTGATTAATTTATCGTTCATCCTAGTTACAATTGTTTTTGTCTAAATCAATTGGCTTGTCACCATTATAAAACCATACATAAGACGAAAGTTTCGTTCCATCTTGTGTATAGGTACATTTTTTGCCTACCGAGCAGGCGCTTAATGCAAATAATAATGCAAGAACTAAACCTAATTTATTCATTGTGCTCCTCTGTTTTAAACACAGAATGTTCATACGTCAGTTGCTCTGCGTTTTCTTGTTCGTCTTTTATTTGACAACATGTACCTGATTTTTCTTTTTCGCTGGTATGCATATTGCAAGTTTTTTTTTCGTCTACTGACATACTTCACACTCTTCTAGCTCATGTTCACATACACTGCAACTACAGAGGCCATACATGTCTCCGTGTTCTTTTAAAGAACAGTGGCAGTTACAGTTACAATTTTTACACTTAGTCTCTTCCATTTTTCTTTTCCTCAATCTTATAGAAATAGCTATCGCTATCTTCAGTTTTCCACTTACTACTATCCTCTACATTCCATGTACTCGTTTGTACCTTCCAATCAGTTGGAACTTCATCTCTTACTGTAAAAGATGGAATGCTCCATATCAATCTATTATTTGGTTGGGCTGCATAATTTCCATTTTCGAGGGCCATTATGTGGGCGCATTTATGTTCTGCAGGGATCTCTGAATGATCTGTATCGACTATATTACTCTCCGGGTGAGCCCAGTCAACCGTAAAAAGATAGGTACCTTGATACCATTTCTTATCTTTTCCTATATATTTTCCTGATTGGCCTAGAAGGATATCAAAAGTATTGACACTAGGATAGTAACTAAAACAATTCCAAAGCTCCAGCTCGTCAAGTCGCATCCTAGGAACTTTTTTGACATCAAAGCCTCTTTGTATGAAGGCAGAGATCGGTAAACGATAGAAGATAGCACCATTTTCCATAATTGCATGAAAGAGTATAGCGCTCCCTGAAAGCGATGCCATCCCAAAGATGACACAGTCTTCAGCTTCTCCCACATGTCCGGAAAGGTCATATAGATATTCTCTTCTTACCTGCGCATACGTGGCAGGAATGTTTGCGTTCAAGTAAGCCATTCAACATAAGTCTCCTAAGCTGCAATGATAATTAAAACAATAACTACAGCCACAGCTATAGATATTTTTTTATGAGCTAAAGCCAATGCCCATAGTTGTTTTACTTTTTCCATGTTTCCTCCTTGTTAATCATAGATGTCACCCCAATTTTTACCAAACTCATAGTCTACTTTGTTGGGAACTTCGAGTGTAACAGCATTTTCCATAATCTCAACAATTCGTTTAGCCTGTTTATCATCCTCAATAGATAAATCAAGTTCATCGTGAATTTGAATATGAGCTACTATGCCTTCTTTATAGAGTTCCAACATAGATTTTTTTGTCATATCTGCGGCAGAACCTTGAATTAATTTGTTTAAAGATTTGTAAGTGTAAGCTCGTTTGATTCCTGGTCCATGTTCCCTGAGTGCTTCTTCATGTGGTAATGCTTTATGCATCCCGAATGAATTTGGTTCCCATAAATGGAAGCGACAAAGACGACCTAGTAACGTACGAATCTGTCCTCTTTCTTGTGCTCTATTAGAAGCTTTATCCATGAGCTGTTTAACAAAGGGTACACGACTGTGGTAAGTATTAAATAACTCTACTGCTTTTTCTCTTGTCACTCCTAGTTGGGCTTGAAGTTTCCCTTTACCCATTCCATAAAATAATCCTAAGTTAATTGTCTTCGCTTGAATACGTGGGATCTCTGCCATGTCTGCTACAGTCTGGTGAAAATCTGCTTTAGTATTTTCTTTATAAGAATCAAGTACATCATAGACGGACGGAAGTTTATAAAGAGCTGCATAATGAACAACGAGTCTTGGTTCTTGTTGATTGTAATCGAAGCATCCCCATTTACATCCTTCTTCTGGTATAAATAAACTTCTAATCTTGGGTCCTAAATCTTTATTACGAGCGGGAATCTGTTGAAGGTTTGGATTCTGGTAACTAAATCTTCCAGTAACCGTACCTCCTCCTGCATTTCTTAATTGGTTAATCTCTGCATGGATTCTACCTTTATGTTCGTACCTTAAAATAGAATCAATGAAGGTAGTATGAGCTTTATTAATCTCTCTCGCTTTAGCAATCATATTTACAACAGGATGTTTATGTTCTTGTAAAAAATTTTTAGTAAAAGATGGAGCGGACGTTTTTTCTGTGCGAGGGTATTCTATTTTTAACATATCAAATACATTAGCGACAGAGCGTGCTGCCCATATCTGTGTGTCAACATTAGTTTCTAATTTTATTTTCTTAAGAAGTTCTTTCTCTTCAGCTATGAGAGATTTTTTCATCGCGTGAGCTCTTTCAATATCAACTCGAACGCCTTTGAATCGCATGTCGACTAGACATGGAAAGAGATCTGTTTCTAAATCAAATATATCTTCTAGGTCTTGTTGAATAATTTCTTTTTTAAGTTCTTGCCACAGACCTAAAGTAATTTCTGCGTCTCGTTCTGCATAAGATCCTGCGTGCATGGCAGGTAGCTTGTACATCTCTGCCTTAGGGTCGATGCCCCATTCTTCTGCAGCTTCGGCCAGTGCTCTTTCATTTTTTCCGTAGCCTAAATAATGCCAGGATAAACTATTGAGATCATATCTATATCGATTTTCATCTGTGACTGCTGCAGCCAGCATGGTACAAACAATGTCACCATTAATCTTAAAGCCCATAGCTCTTAACCAACAGACGTCGTAGATTGCATTGTGAAAAATTTTTGTGGAAGGAGCTTCTAAAATATCTTTAAGCCATGATAATACTTTAGCTCTTTCCATATTACCACCACCTTCATGAGCAATGGGGAAGTATCCTTTATAATAAGAAGTTGCCACAGCTATTCCTATAACTTCTCCATTACCAATAATAGAACCTGATCCTTTTTTAATTAGATCAGGATCTTTTGTTTCTAGATCGATTGCAATTTCATCTACCTGTCTAAGGTCCGGAAATTCTGTAGGCTTCACCCATTCAGTCTGGGCTTCAAATCTAGGAATTCGCATTAATTATGTGGACACCTTTCTTGTTCAATAATCTTTTTTAATTCTCCGAGTTTTACTTTATTACTAACCACTCCTTTTCTTGATAGTTCTTTCCATTTATTATAACCGTCTATCCAACTTTCCTGAGGGCCATAATCTCTTTCAATAATCATATCAATATAATGTTTAGCTTTTTCTAGATCTTGTACTTCTCCTTTATGCGCGTGTCTGCAGATATATTTAATAGCATTTCCTTCTGCAAAAAGCAATTTGTTCTTGTTTATAAACTCACTTGGCTGAACCACCATATCTTTATAGTGAGATCCTCCAATTTGTTTACTGTAAACTTTCGATGTCATAACCTTTGTCCTCCTTTTTTGCCGCCAACAAATATAAATTTTGTTTAGTACGCGTGACGCCTACATACCAAATCCTGTTTTCTTCGTCTTCTTTATCAGGGCTTTTTTCAATCGCTTCCCTAATAGTCTTGGTATTATCTAAAATGAGTAAAACATTATCAGCCTCTCCTCCTTTGGCTGCGTGAATCGTTGATAGTTTAACTCTTGCTTCTTTAGATAATTCTTCTCCTCCTTGTAACATATCTCTAATGTAAAGACTGTCTTCAGGTTCAGTTTCAAAAACCTCAAACCATCGTTGAGTGTGGCTGTAGCCAAATTCTTTTAAGTCATAAAGTCTTTCTTCTTTTTCCGGAAACTCTTTACCAAAATATTCAAATAGGTCTCTGCATTCTGATATGGATAAGAGAGCTCCCTTAGTCCATCGTGTATAATTTTCAATGGCATCGTATAGTCTAGTCTTATAACTCTTTCTATTTTTATATTCAAAATAAATTCCCATCTCTCTTAAGGTAGGTTTAAGTTTTATTAATTTGTCGTTGTATCGAGCGAGCACTAACCATTTTCCTTCATGTAAAGGAACATCTTCGATTGATGTGCCAAAATATACTGACCCCTCTTCATCCCTTGCTTCCCATTCTTTTTCTATTCTGCGCTCATCTGGTATTCTACTTAAAATATTGTCAGCTATATGTTGAATCGCTCTAGGAACTCGATAAGATTGTGGTAATACTATTTCTTTTGCAGGTTCTTCTTGAAATCTTTTAACGTCTGCACCAGCCCACCCATAAATAGCTTGATCATCATCACCAGCTACGATAACATGTTTAGAATTTTTCTTTAAAACATCAAACATCTTCCATTGAATCGGCGATAAGTCTTGTGCTTCATCAATAAAAACGACGTCATATTTCGGACAAAGTTCTGCCACAATGAATTTTTCGATCATATCGGTATAATCTTTAAGGTCAAAAGATTTTTTATAATTCTCTAATTCATCTTTTAAAATATATAATAAGTTTTGATCCAGATCCTGAGAGTACATGTCTGTATTATATTCATCTTCAATAGGAATTTCTTTTATTCGGGCGGCATTAATTATATTAAAGTATTCACTATCTGAATCCACAAAGCCTGTCTTCTCTTCTCCATTGCTATAAACAGTTACTTCAATGCCTAGACTTCTACCTATGTCCTCGTAGTGTTCGTCCTGCATGACTTCACTTTTCTTCATGCCTAGTTTCCAGAACGCTAAGGAGTGCAAAGTTCTAAAATGTTTTAATTCTTTTTCACTGATGTGTGGATTTTGATCGAGCATTCTTTCCTTAGCTTCACTCGCAGCTTTCTTGGTAAAAGCGAAATAGCCTATCTTATCGATAGGAGTTCCTAGTTTAAGAAAAGTTCGGGCATAGTGTAAGAGACGTGTCGTTTTCCCTGTTCCCGGAGGCCCGAGTATTTTTCTCATCATAAGATATCCGTTTTATGTTCTAATTTAGTGTGATGAATAGGAACGTTTTCAAATTCTGTTATAGAAATTTTTACAACGTTTTTAGTGGGTGTGTTATATTTTCCTTTGTCTTTGGTTGGAAATCTTTTCTGCTCCATAAATTCTATGCCACATTTTTCATAGGTTACTTCCATCATGGCGCCTGTCTTGTCTTCGCTATATTTCCAGTTCTTAGATTTTAATTTGTCATAAAATTTATCAAATTTAAAAAAAGCATATCCATCTTCAATTAATACGGTTCCTGTTTTAAATCCGGCGTCGTTCATAGCTTTAGGACCATTAATCTTGGCATGTAGTACATCATGTAGTTTTTCTTTAGAGCTTGTTCCGATAGGGGGATTAACTATTTTTTGTGTTTTCCATAAGACATCGAGGATGGCTTGATCCTCATCACCTTTAATAATCGGTGGAGGAAATCCGGCAGCCTTAGCTATTGCGTTTCTTCTTTTACGTTGATCAGTAACATGTTCGACGGAGCGACAATGAACAGTTGCTGTTCCAATTCCATCAGATTTAATAACATCAAATTCATATTCTGGTTCAGGATCGAGTTCTATTTTTTTAAGGTTGGTTAAGACAGGATAGGTTCCTTTCGAACCAGCCAAGACTCCAAATTTTTTCTTAACACATATTCCTTTTTTACAATGATCGCTAATAGGACTTTGAGTACAGGTATATCCTTTTAAAGATCGTGCCCAGGACCTTACTTTGGCATTCAGTAATTTATCATCCCATGCATTGGCATGTTGTTCAGAAAAATATTTAACAGGAGCGTTCTTAACTTTTTGTTTCCAGGTATCTTCGTACTTCATCTTAACAAAGACATGATAGTTATACATGAATCGATCTTTGCCATCGAATTGAGGGTCTTTCATAATGGTAGATAGACTAGCTAAACAAGGAGGACCATCTTTAAAATCTTCGTCCGCTCCTTCAAAAATTTTTTTATCAATACCATCGGTGATAGTAGTGAGTTGATCTGGGTCAACTAAATTAGATTCAACTAAGGGTATGAATTGTTCAAAAGTAAATTCTGTTCCGTCGGTATTTAAAGCTCTTCTTTCTACTTTATTAAAATAAGGCAAATTAATAAATTGTCCGGGTCTATATCCCCCTCTTTCAAGATCTTTAGTTAGCTGAGTTTGTTTAGGAAAAATTTCTGTGTCTGATTTTAATTTAAAAAGAGGAAGGAGATTGCTTAAAAAAGATTTTAGTATTGCTGCATCTACAAACTTTCTCATAAAGATGTATAGATGAAGTGCCCCGCTTTTTGATAGAATAGGTATAAGAGGTAGTTTGTATTCTTGAATTTTGTCTATAATAAATTTTTTATCAAAGTGTTCGTAGTTCCCTGGATCAATATCAATGAGTCCAAATTTAGTTTCCCCATCTTCATTACAGGGTTGGATACCAATTGATTTAGTACCATTTAAATGGTCATTATAAATTTTATCAGTAAGTTCTTCGTAGTTCCAGCGATAGTCTCCCGGTTTAAGTCTTAACTTTCCACTATCGGGATCACGATAGGCGTTCTTAATATTAGCGACACCATACGCTCCTCGATAACCATTAAAAATCTGTATGTATTTCTCATTCATAATATCTTTCCATGGGCCCTTCAGTCTCCCTCCAGGCCCACGTCATGCATGATTTCTTCTTCCGAAGAAATTAGAAATGCGAGTCAGATCCTTTCGGTTTATCAGAGCCGTGTTTTGCTTTAACACTTCCTTTAGAAATGTTTTCAGAAAACATTTTGGCTTGTTGATAAGCTTGACTGTCAGTAACTGGTCCTACCTTACTTACTTCCCAACCAAACCAAGTGCCTTTGTCGTTAGACATTTGAGTTGTTTTTAGTCTGTAAATATGGCTAAAAGATGCCGGCGTAAATAATCCGTTTTTACCTTTTAGTTTTAAACCATTCATCATTGAGTTCCATTTTCTACTAATTTTTAATTGAGTAGACTTCATAGAAATCAAAGCTGTTGAGGGACTATCTCCTAAGATAATCACAAAATGTGATGCAGTTCTTTCGATATAATTACCATTAGGTAATCTATCTTTATAATTTGCATCCGGTTTTGTTTTGGACATGATGTCAGACGAAGATGGATAGATTGCCACTGGGGCACCTAGACCTTCTCCTCTATCTTTCCACTCAAGATACTCGAGTTTATAAAAACATGGAATGACGTTTATGCCTTCCACACCATTATATAACTCTCCAGTAACAGAATTGTAAATCATTCCTGCTTCTGCACCTTCCACATATTTACCATCCCTTTTATTTACTTCGGGTGATAATTGTGCAAGGATTTTAAGGAAAGGTAATGCTAAGTCTTTTTGACTTATCTCACCAAGTCCTTTGCTCGCGTCTCCTTCAAATACATTTGCCGGAAGAGGAGCACTTTCTTTCTTTGTCATGGTTCCTTGTTCTTTGTTCATGATTATTTGTTCCTTGTTATTTTTGTTCTGTTGCCCGTGAACAGGTTAAAAAGATCAGAAGGCATTTCTTGTCCAGCTTCTAGTCGCTCTCTGACCAATGCTTTAAGTGTCATAGGTTCAACCTTTAATTTCTGGACAGGTTCATACCCTTGACCTTTTGCAAGGATAGCATAATCGCTAGCCTTGTTGTCTTCGTTACGACCAAAAGCAACAGTAACCTCATTTTTTATAAGGTCACCTAGGCCGTTGTCTCGAAGCCATTTAAATGCTTCTTCTCGTTTTGCAACAAGAATGGAAGCACCGTAGACAGGTTTAACTTCAACTGAAGTTCCGTCTGCGAGTTTTAATGTGGAGATATTCATTTCCTGCATCATTGTAGGAATGATTTCTCCTGAAACTAATTCTACTTTTCTTTTAAGTTCTTTTAGTTCCTTTTCTTTGTTAGCTAATTCATCTTCTAGATTCGTTAGCCTAACTACTTGATCAGATAATTTATCAGATTCATTCACTGAATCCAAAGATTTTCTCTGGTCTTCTTCGTAATTAATACTACTCATTGATTTCTCCTTTCTCGTGTAGATTTATAGTAATAGGATAATATTGTCTTTCTTGTTTATCCCATTTCAGTAAGTTGTATTTTCCGTTTGTTATATCCGCAGCAATAGAACATGCTACACCAATGATAGCCGGGTCTCCGGTTAATAATAAATAATCTGTCATTCTATAATTTTTTAATAGACTGCGAAGTTTAAATATTAAAGGACCTGGCGAAAAGATTATTTGAGAAAATTCAGGTAATAAAAATTTAAATTTTCCATATTTAGATGCACTCATAATATTTATCTTAGGAGTACCGGCTTTGGTGCCTGGTATTTCCTGTATAACATAAACAATAGGTGAGTCGTCACCACTTCCAAGTACACTAAACATTTTTTCTTCTTTCTAACATTGACAAATATATAGTTTATCCTATATAAGAAGTCAATAGAAAGAATTATGAATTATAAGTTTAAGACGAAGCCGTATGAGCATCAGCTTAAGGCATTAGAACAGTCCTGGGAGAAATCTTATTTTGCCTATTTCATGGAAATGGGTACTGGTAAATCTAAAGTGTTATTAGATAATATTGCTATGCTTTACGACCAAGGTAAAATCAATGGTGCCTTAATTGTGGCACCTAAAGGAGTAATTGGAACCTGGTATGATCAAGAAATACCAACTCATTTACCTGATCACATAGAGAATACGACAGTAATGTGGCAAGCCAATATTACTAAAGGTCAATCCAGAAAACTAGGTAATTTATTTAAAACAGGAGAAGCGCTTCATATTCTGGTTATGAATGTAGAAGCTTTTTCAACTCAAAAAGGTGTGGCTTTTGCAGAAAAATTTTTAGCCTCTCATAATTCTCTTATGGCTATTGATGAAAGCACTACTATAAAAAATCCAGATGCTAAAAGGACAAAGAACATTTGTAAATTAAGTCCGTATGCTAAATATAGAAGAATTCTTACTGGATCACCTGTCACTAAATCTCCATTAGATCTTTATAAACAATGTGATTTTTTACAACCTGAATTATTGGATCATTCTTCTTATTATACTTTTAGAACACGTTATGCAGTCATGAAAACTGCTAACTTTGGTGGACGCTCCGTTCAAATTGTAGTGGGTTATCGTAATTTAGAAGAACTAGCGAATAAATTAAAAGTTTTTTCTTTTAGAGTTTTGAAAGATGACTGCTTAGATTTACCCCCTAAAACTTTTATGAAAAGAATTGTTAAATTAACGCCTGCGCAGGAAAAAGTTTATAAAGAAATGAAACACTTAGCTCTTGCAGAAATGGAAGGAAAACAAATGACAACTGCTACGGTCTTAACTCAACTTATGCGACTTCATCAAATTACATGTGGTCACTTTACCGCTGATGATGGGACGATTAAAGATATTAACAATAATAGACTTGATGAACTTTTAGAGGTTCTTGATGAAGTAGAGGGAAAAGCCGTTATATGGGCTCACTACCAACATGACGTTGAACAGATTATAGAACGAATTAGAAAAGAATACGGATTTGAATCAGCTGTAGATTATTATGGATTAACTCCTAGTTCTGAAAGACAACAGAATATAGAAAAATTTCAAAATAATGATAAATGCAGGTTTTTTGTGGGAACCACACAAACTGGCGGGTATGGTATCACTTTAACTTCTGCCTCTACCATGATATATTATTCTAATGGTTATGATCTGGAAAAGCGTCAACAGTCGGAGGCTCGTATAGACCGAATAGGACAAAAATTTCCTATGACCTATATTGATATCATGGCGGAAGATACCATTGATGAAAGAATCGTTAAAGCACTTAGAAAAAAAATAAACATTGCTAGTCAGATCATGGGAGAAGAATTAAAAGCATGGATTTAAAAGAATATATTTTACCAACAAACAGTATGATAGGAGGATGGTATATTCCTCCAGTGCTTTGTGATGATCTTATAACTTTGTTTAAGGATAATAAAGATAAGCAGACTCCAGGTGTGGTAGGTCCCCCTTTACGTGTTGATCCTGCGGAAAAGGTATCTACGGAAATTCCTATTCATCCCTCTTATGATCATCCAAGTTTTATGCTTTATAAAAATCTTATAGGAAACATAATTCATTTATATGAAAAGAAATATCCTGAAGTTGAAGAATTTAGTAAATTTGGAATGGGAGAGTCTTGCCAGATTCAGTACTATAAGCCAGGAGAAGGATTTAAGAAGTGGCATTTTGAAAGAAGCAGCAGAGCAGAAAATCGCTGTTTAGTTTTTATGACTTATTTGAACGATGTCCCTGATGGAGGTACCCATTTTAAATATCAAGATCTGACCGCTCCTGCTGAAAAAGGATTAACGTTGATGTGGCCAACAGATTTCTCTCATACGCATAGAGGTCAAATTACAGACAAAGACGACAAATACATAATAACTGGTTGGCTAGGATTTGCTTAATCCTACATTTTCTGGGAGTGTAGTAAAAGTTTGCTCAGAAATTTTCTTGGTTTTTTTATTTTACGTAGCGATCGGTCGACAAACCCAAAATTGGTTTGTATTCTGTTTTGCCATCTGTTTTGATAGCCATTAAATATTCCTTTCTATTACTATTGATCTCTTTTTTATATGACACGTGCACCCAGCCCGAGTTGGGCTCGCCGGGTTCCCAGTATTCTAAAATAAGTTGATCAAACATGAGGTTCTCTTTGATCCAGTCACTGACCTCATTATTTCCGATGCCAAATATTTCGAAGTCCGCCGCTTCTCCTCGGCAATGCTGCGATTTCTCGCTGCTGCCTATCTTACGTGACAAGATCTCGTTACGATATCCGCTAGAGATAGTCACAGTATGATTAAAATGGTCTCTAACGGGCTGCAGGACCCTCTCACAAAGCAATCTGAGGTTCTCTACCTCTCCTTCACTAGGGTTGTTAGATAGTCCCATCCTAATCGCCGTTTGCGACTTGGTCATTTCATCCAAGCTAAAGTTCTTCGATAATCTCATGATTTATCCTCGGCCAAAAAGTATATCTATTTTTTGCTGATTTGTTAACTGATTATATGGAATATTTCCACCTTGATTTGTCACTGCTTGAGGGTTGACACCAGGTAAATTTAAAGAATCTGTGAGCCCACCCAGAGGAGGTAAGGTTGTACCTAATCCCATAGGGACTAATGGATTTTGTACATCAGGAAATAGATCATCTAAAGAAAGGTCAGAGAACTGATTCTCAAGATTACTAATAGCATCATAGGCTGCATCTAAAGGATTAGGAGTACCCATCTCATCTGCATGAGTTTGAAAAGCTTCTTCAACCTTAGCTGATAGTGTGTATGGTCTGAACTCACCATCATCAATTGCATCCTGTTCTACCTGAGATACTCTGTCGAGAGCCTGATCATATTTGTCTTCTGTGATTCCTAATGTTCTTGCTGCATCCATATCGAGTTTAAGATCCTTTTTAACTTGGAACAAAGATCGATTCGCATTGATGTAAGCCTCTGTAATTTCGCTTGGTTGAATAGGTCCACCTTTTAAAGTTATTCTGGTAAATAAAGATCCAGATTTTCTCACACCCTGTTGATAGTCAGCTACTTTGTATTTCATAGTGCGACCTGGGTTCACCTGAACAGCTCTGAATCCAAAGAGTCCTGTAAACTCATCACCAAACTCATAGACTTGTCCGTATTCATCATACTTACTCTTAGTAAAGAGGCGTTTGTCTTGTAGGGACCTGTCTAATCTTTTAAGTTGAGGAAAAGAGAAAGGCATTTGAGCTTCCACTAAATGTTTAAAAATAGCTCGTGTTTTATTTCCCGGTGTATCGTTTTCATTATAAACTTCAAAACCATCTCTTGTTCTTCCTTGTCTGCCGATGATATCCATCGCTGCTTCGGTCCAGATAGATTCTGAAATAAATGGTGAAGCAAATTCTTTCATCGCTGTGAATGTTCCTTTCATAAAGTCATCCATGATTCCATCATTGTCTTCTCTTCCATCAGCGACTGCATTGATCACAGCTTGAACCGGTCTTACTAAAGTATCATAGGCATTGGCATGAGAGAAATCGACATACTTAAATTCTCCTGTTTCCGGATCCTTGATCGGAAGGATCGTTGAGTTCTTAGACCAGCTTGCTACATATCTTCTGATCGCTGCTTGTTCTTCATCGGTTACATCGTAAAGTACTTTGAACATTTCAGTCGTTGCATAAGGTACAGCGGCAACCGTTACACCAAAGCCCATCAGCCTTGTGTAACCTATGCCTTGAAAAGGTTTTACTATTTGTCCGTTGGGTAATCTAATTGTGTAACTAATATCTCTTAAAGCTCTTTCAACAATGTTCGTTCCTGTTCTTGCAATCTCTGCAGGGAACGATACGAAATTTCCTAAAGGTAATTTACGCGTGCCTTTAACAAAGTCTGAAACGAAATCGTAATTGGGAATGTTATTCTTAACAATGTCTGCTGCCTCTCTTTTAAACCAGGCGTCATCTATTTTGATTGACTCACCGGTTTTTACATGTTTTCCAGTCGCTGGATCTAAAACCATTTCATCTATCCATTTACCTTTTACTATACCGTGTGCTGCTAGAGCTTTTTCCATTCTAGTTTTTTCAACAGCCCAGGAATATATTTTCCAGAAGTCATCTTCAGCTGTGTAGAGATCTTGACCTACGGATTTTAATTTTGATAAAGGTTTCATTAACATTTGTGTTCCTCTATTAGCGTTCATTGTTTCACCGAAGCCTACATCCTGCATCAGTCTAGAAACATCTCCTAGTCTTACGTTAGTGTTAACGACCCCTAGTTCTAAGAGTTCATCATAAAGTTTGTTTTGTATTCGTGTTCCTTTCAAAGGAGTTTGTAAAGCTTGGTAGGCCATCTTGATGGCTTCCTTATCTGCAAAGGGAATGATCCCGTTCGCCGCAGCAAATGCTCCAGCACTTATAAAATTTCTCATGTGAGTCACAGGGGATAAAATTGTTTTGGCAATCTGTGACGTTGCTTTAGGGTAAAGAAGTAAACTATGATAAAGTTGTCCAATGGGTCCCTTGGCTGTAATTTTTGTTGATACTTGTTCTAAGGCATCAGCCATGCCTGGTGTAGAAAACCAAGGAGTCCTATCATTTGAAAAAGGATTCGTTGCTCCCTCAGAACTCACTATTGGTTTCTTGCCTGCCTTGTCCATTTTCCGGAGTACAGATTGTCTAGCTTTTGTTCCTACATGTAATGTTTGTGCGGGGTCTAATACTTCTATTCGTCTATAGTTATCACCAAATAAAGCTAGAGCTTCGTCTTCACTCTGAGTAAACATAGGCCTCTTACCTCCTGCAACTAACTCTTCGTTCTTTTTCATTAAATTTTTAAAGAAAACATTTCTTCTTACAATCATGGAAAGCTTAGCCGTACCACCTAAGATAGTTTGCATAGGGTTCTTATGTTTACCGAGCAAGTCTTCAAACACTTTACGGTCTGTGTCTTTAGCTATGGCACCGATTGAAATTCTTTGAGTTCCTCTTTGAGTTACTGCACTATCTAATGAGGTTTTATTAAGAAAGAATTCTGGAATATTAAACAAAGCATCGGAAGGTTTGTCTAATCTAAATCCTTTAGGCATTCCTGCAGTGTTAAGGACGCTTTTTACCATAGTTTCTGCTTCCATTGCCGTGATAGGTCTTTTAGCTTGATCAGCACTGTCTATAAAAACTTGTTTCGCTCTATCAATTAATTCACGTGTGGGTTTATATCTAAACCAAGGAAGTAAAGATTTGTTGTAGGTAAATTCATAAGTTGATCCTAAATAATTTTTAAATTTAGTACTAAAGAGAGATTTAAATTCTGAAAGCTCTTCTTTTGTTAGAGATTTTCCTAGTTCGGTAAAGAGATCTCCCCATTTTTTTCTAATAATACTAAGACCGGACCTGAGTTTCATGATGTCGTCTGGCTTGGCCCCAAGGGCGTCCATTTTTCTAACCACTTTTTCTATTGCGTCCTTATCCATTGCACTCCAGGTTACTCTACCTGTTATGGCAGTCTTTTCATCAAACCCTGCGTCTGCAGCTCTTAATCCTTTAGCATCAATTAATTCATCACTTATTCTTGATTCACCAGATAACAAAGCATCGTTAACATCCGCCATGAATTCTTTTCTTGCTTTACTGGTTGGTGAGTTGTCCATCATGGTTTTCATTCTTGGAAAGATTGCATCAATGGATTGATCAATGTCTCTTGAAATACTTTTAGCCACACGTGCGTCTCCTCCTGCTAGTCCTTTGGATAATCGAAACTCCGCAAAGGCTTCAGGCGTCCAGCCACTTCTAGACCTGAACCAGGATCCTACCTTGTCGATCCATCGATCCATTTGACTGTTGGCAATATCTAATTCGTTGTTCCTGTTTCTTAATTTTTTAATTACTCCTCCGGTTCCTCCGATCAAGCCTGTAAATAAAGCTCCTTCAGTTCCGAACTTAACTCTGTTTAATAAATCTCTGAAAGCATCTTTGCCTTCACCTCTATCAATTTCTGTGGGACCTCCTAAAAGATCTCCTAAACTTCCTACATCTTCGACGTCTCCAACGAACACACCTTCGGCTGCGCCTCCAAGTAAAGCTCCAGTCATAAACTGTTTACCTTTACCTTTTGAGGTAAGCTTGTAAGTATCTTTCATTCCTTTCTTTAAGATAGGGTTACCAAGATCTAAATATTTTCCATTTTTGGAAGCCTGCATGGCCAGGTTCGCCATCTTGGTTCCGTGTCTAAAGGCTAGTCCACCCGGTAGACCAATGTTAACTAAAATTTCTGTAAGTTTTCCAGCGGTTGTTGCTTCAGCTTTCTCATCCCACTCTGTAAGATCATCGAACCATCGTTCAACTTCAGCCGCTTTGCCTGTGTTGGCACCAAGATCCATGAGCGTTGCGCCCAGGGAAAATAAACCTTTAGGAATACCAATAAGACCCGAGCCTATTCCAGCTAGGACTGATTCAAATGTTCCTACTTTATTATTATCTTCGGGACTCGAGGCGCCTCTTGCTCTGGCTACCATTTCGTCGAAAGTTGCCATTCATCCTCCTATGCAATCTGTTTAGGTACGCCACCCGTAACTTGGACTAAGGCATCTCCTATCATATAAACACCATCACCTTTTACGACGGATTGTATTATTTCTTGTTCGGAAGCATTTTCACCAACTCCTGCTATGTCTGCATCTGTTATCACTGTGAAGTCTAGACCATGTTGATCAGCTTTAGCACGAGCATATCGTTTAAGTGCTTCTGGTTTTACTTTGCTTCCTTTTGCAGAAAGAATAAAGTCTCCTATATCTTTTGAAAAACCTCCTCTTAATCCTTTTAGTTGTTCGAGTCTAAGCGCTTTGATTGAAGGATCCTCCAGATCTTTTTCGATCTCTGCTTTAGTTGCCATTAAGCCTACTGCTTCTCTAATTTGATCTGGCTTATCAAGTCGTTTACTTGTTGCTTGAATGATTGGGTTAATTACATCTGTACCAATATTTTTTAGATCCAATGTTCCTCTGTCGCTTACAATTTTACTTGCATCGATTAGAGCATCTGCGATCGCTGTCTTTTTAGCTCGGTCATAGCCCATCATTTTTAAATATTTTTGAACTCTGTCTTCTCGTTGTTGAAGAGCGAACTCCTTTTTCTTTTCGGTGGATAATTCTGCAGCCGCTGCAGCCTTCTTTTGAAGATTAGGGCTTAATGGTACACCTGTAGGTGGTCCTTCAGGTGTATACCAGCTACTTTGATCACCTGGTATTACTGCAGCTGCGTATCTTTTTGTTGCGTCCCATAGTGCTCCTGGTGTTGCTGCCCCGATTTTACCTGCTAAGTATCCAGCCTGTGGAATAGTAGATGCAAGTCCGAAAGTTGTAAGAGGATTTTGTTTTGCAAATGATCCAACTCTAAAACCTAAGCCTGCTCCTGGTTGAGCCATAGGAGCTCCTAGGCCTCTACCTACACCAAACATACTTTTAAATCTTCCCCATTTACCTAAGTTACCTGGCTGAAAATATTTTGCTGCTTTCCAGCCTTTAACTGCTGCAGGTCCAAATCTTGCAATAGCTGCACCAATTCCTCCTAATGCATAACCTGATCTTCCACCAGTATCTTTAAATTGTTTTGGATGTTGACCAACCAATAACATCTTTCCACCATGTCTTTTTGGCTCTCTGATTCCGTGCATGATCCCCTGCTTAATGGGACCACCCATGTTAAACATCGGTCTAGATAAAGTTCTCATTATGTTGCTAAATTAATTAATGGTTGCGGCATAAACATTTTTTGATATAGGCCTCCCACTCCTAAAGCCGTACTTAGAGCTTGAGACATTGGACTAGCTTGTTGAGGTTGAGCGTACTGTGCCGCTGCTACTCCACCTGTTAATCCTGTAATACCTTGACCATACTGACTTAATCTTCCGTAAGGTTCATAAGCTGCAGTCTGCGCTGCTTGTTGTTGTGCGCTTAATCTTGCTTGTTCTTGTGCCTGTCTCATACTTCCGAGCTGTCCTAGCGCTCCTACGTCTGCTCCGAGTCCTGCTCTTTGAAAATTAGATAAACCCATCTGCGCTGTGCCTAATCCTAATTGACCTTGAGCTATTGCTTGTTGATTTTGAAAAGCTTGTTGAGCTGCATTTTGTGCTTGACCAAATCCTTGTTGCAATAATCCTGCTTGAAGCAGCGCTCGATTTCTATCACTGCCTGTTTGATATTCTGCTTGTTGAACGCCTTCACGTCCTCCGCCAAAGGCACCCGGTACTCCGACTGCTGCATCTTTAATCTGTTGCTGTTGTCTTTGAGCTTGAAGATCAAACTCTCCCATGGATGCATCAATAACATCCTGTTGGTATGGAGACATGAAAGGTTGATAAGCTGTTGGACCTGTCAAAGCTCCGAGACCTGCTTGCGCGGTGCCTGCTGCTCCTACATTGGCTTGGGCTGCTTGTAAATAGGGAGAATAAGATCCAACACCTTGTTGAGCTAAATTAATAGCAGATGTTTGTAAAGGATCTTCGCCTGCAACGAATTGTTGACCGGTAAATTTACTTGTATCTATCGGTACCGAATAAGCTGCGGTTGCCTGTTTGGCGTAATCTTTTGCTGTGTCTTCTAAATATCCTGGTAATGCCATTATGCCACCCTTGTTTCTAATTGTTTCATATTGTTATACATGCCTTGAGCGCCTTGAGAATCTTCGGAAATTTGTCCGCCTGATTCTAAATTTTCCATCATGTTCTGCATGACTTCTGCACCTTTATCAATGTTTCCACCGCCTGCATTTCTTACAGCGTCGGCTGTAAATACAAATTCATTTTTACTAAGTCTTGCTGGAACGTCATCAGCTTTTTCTTCTTTACCTAATGGCACAAAGCCACCTTCTTGTCTATAATCTTTTTCCATACCACCCAGACTCATAAGTCCCCCTTCAGCTGCCATTGCAGGAGCTGCTTGAGGTGCAAACTGAACGTCTTCTTCTTGCATCATTTCTTCTTGGGGTTGCTGTTCCATTGCCGCTTGATAGACAATCATTAATTGTTCTTCATCTAATTCTTCTAATCGTAATTGGAAAATTTCCATAGCGAGAGCTTCCATTTGTTCTCGTGTGGGTTCACCTTGAACCTCTTCTATATTTTCTTCCATCATTCCTGTTGGAGTTTCAACCATCATGGATTCATCTTCTACAAGTTCTCCACCTTGGTATCCCATTCTTCCTCCATGCGCTGCCATCTGAGGGGCTTGTCTCTGAGCCATGGGTCCTTGACCTTGAGCTTGTTGTAAGACGGCCATTTTAAATTGTTGATAAGACATCGTACCACCTTGGTTACGATACTTTTGATATTCCATTTTTAACATTTGTTCTGCTTGAGCTTGTGCAGGTTGACCCCCATTAGCTAAGCCAATGAGTCCTCCATCTTTAGCTCCAGTAAAAAATCCTGATTGAACATAATCAGATTTAGGTAAAAACATTAAACTAGGATGTCGATCTCTTGCCATTTGTCTAATGTTAGCAACACTTGAAGGCGTTACACTCCAGTCATCGATGACTTCGTCTTCTTCATCAGTTCCCATAAAAGGTAAAGTGCTACCTAATATACCTCCACCAATCAGAGCTGATTTACCTGGATTACCTTTAATCCAATTCCATAGTCCACCGGCTCTCTGACCTGTTTGAGGTCCTTTTACTATGGGAGTCCCTCTTAGAAGACCCATACCCTTGCTCCACCAGTTTTTACCAGCGCCGCCCATTCCGGGTATGCCAAATCTATTAAGACCATAGAGACCACCACCGATTAAAGCGGCTTTTCCTAGAGGACTTTTAACTACTTTCTTAAGACCTTTACCTATCTTTTTAGCTATTTTTCCTAGAAAAAAAGGTTGACGAAGACTTGCTACGCCTCCTTTTATATATGGTTGTCTATGTGGTTTTGTCATAATGTTGCCTAAATTTTGAACCTACTTGGTTTTTGAGAATAAATCAAGCTTCGGCATGAGGACATGGACATCTCTTCGGATGTCTTTTTCCTCTATTCCCTTAGCTTTCCACTCTTCTTCGGTCTTATATTTTTCTCCTGTTTTTAAATTACTAATCGTCGTTGTAACCTTTGCCGCTTTGATTGTTTGCATTATGTTGTAACCTCTTTTTTAATGTTTAAATAACTAATCGTAATGTCTACCCCATCGCTAACGGTTCCTGCTGTCGTATAAGATAGAACCGTATTGCCTTCAACCACCATAGGATTCGTTAAAATTTCTACGCTTGCTGCAGTCGCTAAAGTTTGGGTATTAATAACCTGAAACCCATTGTTCGTAATCGTAATCGTCGGGGTATTACTTGCTGACTTATTAGTCACATGTAAAGATTTCACAACATAGGTTTCTGAAATTAATGGAAGTTGCGCCGATGTAGTAGGATCAGTACCAAAGAACTTAATCGGGCCTTCGGCCGCGGTACTAGTGACTCCATACATTTTATATTGATTGACTACTGCCATTAATCCACAAAGAAAGCTTGCGCTTCAATCTCCTGTCTAAGCTCTTCTTGAAAAGAAGTATTTAATTTATTGATAACTGCGTCTAGATCACGAACTAAAGATTGAAAAGTTCTTTGATCGTATTCAGCACTAGCACGCGTTAATGCTTGAGTAATCTTTGCCATTATACCAAACTCGCGATGCCTTGATCTTGTTCACCCATTGCTTGGTCATTCGCCATGTCAATCAACAGTTGATATTCTTCTGGAGTAAGTTCATGAAGTTGTCTTCCGTTAAATATTTCCATAGACATATCATTTAATGCGTCCATAGGATCAACAGCAGAAGCCATTTCAATATTTTCATCAAAACCTGGACCTTCTATATTTTCATCTACTAATTCTCCCCATCTATATCCAATCCTTCCGCCTTCTGCCCAGTTTCCATGGTGTCCTCTTTGACCTGTTCCTGGTGAACCTCCAGTTCCAGTAAATCCTCCTCGTGTAGAGTATCCAGGACTAGACCAGCCGGAAGTATCCCTCTGACCTCCTCCCGTATTAACTTGATCTCCTTGAGATGTAATAACATTTCCAGTCGTAACAGCTCCTCCAGTCGTAACATCTCCTCCAGTTGTATCTTTACCACTTGTGGAAGCTTGTAAATTTTTTCTATAGTGAGCTAGTTGTTTGTTAAAGTTTGCTCTTTTGTCATATAAAGTAGTACCAATAATGTTGCCTTCTTCATCTAATTCTTTCCCATATTTTGATGGATCCGCTTCCCATTTTGCTAACGTAGCATTAATGGTATCAATTCTTTTTTGAGCTGCTGCGCCCATCCCTTTACCAAAGGCAGAGGCTACATTCTTACCTGCAAAAACATCATGAGCTTGATTACCATATGTTCTACCTCCGGAATCCGTATTAAAATAACCACGACCAAAATTTTCTTCGGGTGTATTAGGTGCAATCATTTTTTTCATGAGCCCCATCACACCCCAGTTTCGTGGATCAAAACTAAATCCTGTGTTAGTAGGAAGTTCTTCTTGGATTCGTCCTGGAATTCTATTCTCATCAACAACAGTAGCGTTCCCAAGATCTTGATAATTAGAAGCACCCATCTGTCCAGTTTGATCTAACATTTTAGGCATTATTGGACTAGGATATCTGCTTCGATCAGCATTCATCCACCATTGTAATCCTGAATTATTTTGATTGTTAGGTAAATTTTGATTAACATAATTAGCTAATCGATTTGCTCCGTAATCCATCAGTGGAAATGCGGATCCCATGTTTTGATTATCGTACCATTCTGCCATTATCTTCTCCCATCTGGTTGAATATCCAGTCTAAAGGTTCCCAGCTTCCAGTCCTGAGAAACCGCTGTGTTCTCTACTTTAAGCGCAATAGCTCGTGCTCGTGCGCGGGTGTCAACTTTATCAGTGGACGTGGTGATTGTAAAGGGTCCTAAGGACGAACTAGCCGCAGTGTCATTAGGAAAATCTCGAAGCATTAAAGTAACTCGAGTGTCTCCCGTTTGACTAATAAAATCAGGAATAAATCTTCTGATCTTCATAAGATATTCCCCGTCTCCTCTTAGATCTGGAGATCCTATGAGCTGTCCTTGGGCCGCTCGTTTTTGAGTAATATCAAAATCTCCTGAAAGAACGTTGGCAGTAATAGCGGTTATGACTCCTCCGGCGTTTACCTGATCGGTCCCTGTTTCATGTTCATAGTAAATAGTAATGCCATCCGTGTTGCCTACCACATCAAAGGAAGCGTCATCGCTGTCTGTATAATAACATGCATGAGGTTTAGAAAATACTTCTGAATCTTCCCAGGCTGTTCGTGGTAAAGAGCCTGTATACCAGATGGGTTTCTTAAGCATCACTGATTCTAAATAATTATAAGTCACGACTCGATCAACGACATTAGATCCGTTAGTACAATAAAACCAATTCACTTCTCCAAAGAGATTATTTAATCCACAATTAATAAGATTTCTAGAAACGATATTAATATCATCAAAGACATAGTCTTCTACCAGACATGGCATTGATTGAAGCTGACCTGCGTAACTAAAGAATCCATTGTCGGACATCCAGAAAGCAGTACCATCCACTTCCATGCAGGCATTCTTACCAATGAGTCCACAGTTGGTTCCGACTTGTTCAAAAGAAAAGGTAAAGGGTTGACCAACAAAACGCATCAAGAAGATGGCTGAATCAGTCCAGATATAAATAGCATCCCGACCTCGAATAGCTCCCATGATTTGAGAACCATTGGCTAGTCGTTGAGTTCCTGCGGTATTGGTTGCCGTTGGAGTATAATCACTTGTACTTTCCTGATCCGAGAATCTTATAAACATATCATCTTGAGTGGATGTAGTTCCAATTGTTGTTTCGGTTCCTAAAAAAATTAAGTGACGATCAACCGGTGATACTAACATATGTCTGGAAGCTGTCGGTGCTCCTGCAACTATAGTTGCTCGATTCGCTGTTGGATTCGAAGCAGCTGCATCCCATTCATAACATGCTCCATTATAAATAAGAGCCATTAGTTTAGTTCCATAGTTATCCAGAACCCAGAGTCCTGGTTCAATTGTGTAATCGGCTGACGACGCGTCACCCCAGCCAACATAATCTGAAATATTAGTGATCGTAGCTCCTGCAGTATGCGCAGCTCGAGTGGTTCCATTTTGTGCACGTGCTCCTCCGCTTAAAGTTCCTGTGCTGGTATTATTAGCTGTGAAAGAAATATCCTCAGTCCCTATTCTAATTTCTCCTGAAGTAGGAAAAGCAGTTGAATCAGTTAGGACAACATTAGTGGTTGCATCATCAGGAAGTGTGGTTACCAGAGTAGTAGTCGCTGCTCCTGAAGCAGAGCCAGAATAAGTTCCTGTACCCCATCCATAACCACCCACTTCTTGAGCAGGTCCTACGGTTACATAACACAAAGCGGAAGCCGAACCTGAATTACTTAATTGAGTTCCGGATTCTGCTGATGCCATAGTAATGGTAATCGTGGTTGAAGTCGGTGCTGACGTCACCATAAATAGAATATCTTCAAAAGAAGCATCGGTATAAGTTGATCCTACGGCTGTGACTCCGCTCACTCCATCGAATTTAACAATGTCATCATCCACTAACCCGTGTGGGCTTGGAAAAGTAACGGTGACTGCAGTGTCAGAAGTGGTGCTGCTAAAATCGCAACTTGCTATTGTAGTACGTATAGGATGAATATCGTAATATTGTCCACCTGAGTAGACGTATAAAATTCTGTTGGTTCCGATTGCAGCATATTTAATACCTGCATTATCGTCCCAATGGTGAAGGGCTCGAGCAGCTCCAGTGAGCTTATCTTCTCCTAATTGATCCCAGCCCCCTAGTTTTTCAGGGGTGCCGTATCTAAAACGGACATTATCTCCCCCTGTCCACTGCCCTTCGGCACCGGTGGCTGTGACTTGTTTATTGAATCCTGGTAAAAAGCTTACTTTTTGTAGCATAGTTATCCTATTTTAGGATTTTATACTACATCATGGACGTGGGATCAATGGGTGTCCTACACCCTATATTATCTTCCTAAAGTTTTTTCCAGATGATAAAACAGGATCTTTCCCATTAACCACCAAATCAAAAGCAATGGTAATTCTAGGAGTATTAGAGACTTGTTTATCTGTATAGTGGGGAACACAAGTTTGAAACCAAGTTATTTTTCCCACCTCATTTTTACTTTCATAAAGCTCGGGCTCATTAATTTGATTAACAGGATTTATATACCAGGTGGAAGTATCCTGTACTTGGACATTGATCTGACCCCCTAAATAAGCATCAGGAAGAACACCATGAATATGGGGTTTAATTTGTTCTCCCTTACGTAATACGTTAGCCCAACACTGAATATAAAGTTCAGGATATAAAGGAACCTTTAAAACCTCCAAGAATCTGGCATGAGAGGTAAGAATCGCCCCCTTTAATTTTTGAATTTCTTTGTCCTTAGAATCTAATAGATTATAGTTTCCATAACGAGAGGTTAAAGAATCTTTTCCCAAACCAGTATAAGCATCAACAGATAAATGTCCCCTTTTAACAGGAGAAGCTAAAATTGTTTTCTCTTTTTTAAGAATAAGCTTAGCTATCTTTTTAAAATTAACACCCGTAATCTTATCTTCACCGATGGGAAACTCCCACGCAGGGGCAAAGACATTGCGTCGCGGAAGACTTTTAAAAAGAATAATTTTAATTGGAACTTGTTTCATTCAAATATAAAGATAAAGAAGCAACGGCTCTTGCTGTATTTGAGCTGGCGCGATGAGAGGTTCCGCTAGGTATATAAAGAGCATCCCCGCTATTAATAAAATAAGATTTATTTAAACTAGGAAAATAATATTCTGTTCTGCCACATAGTCCAAGAATGATTACATTTTCTTTATCAAAATGAGCACCTCCTTTAACTGCCTTGAACGAAATAAATAAATCAAAATCTCCAGCAACAAAATTATCTTTGGTCTTATCCACAATTAAATTATAGATAGGTTTTAGATACGTAGTTCTGTCTATATTCTTAACTTGATATATGTGGTCAAATATTTTTTTAAAATTAATGGTGTCAGGTGGCTCAGCTTTAATGTATTCATGTAATTCAGTTGTATTTAAAATATCCGTTAAAGTATTAAAATCAAAGTCTAAGTTAGATAAAAAACTTTTAAAATATTTAATATTTTTAAATTTCATTTAAAAAGCTATTTCAAACCAACCGGTTGCAATGTATTTAGTCTGTGTAGGTGATACAATCCCTCTATGCCGATGAGTAAAGTCTGAAGGCCATATAATTAAATTTCCTTTTTTAGCTTGTGTCTTTATTTGTTGATGAACAAACTCAGTTCCTCCTCCATCGGTTACATCATTTAAATAAAGCATGTATACTAATTGTCTTCTACAATTTCTCACACATGTACGTTCATGATGAACTTCTTTATATCCCCCTAGAGGGGGAAACATAGATATGACATTGGTATATTCAGTTTCTACCCTATAATACATAGAATATTTTTTGGTGTATTGGGAAACACAAGTTGATAAAACTTTAAACAATTCTCTAATTGTTTTATTCTGGGTATCATTGTGGAAAGTAACATCAGTAGATTCTTTATAACTATCAACTACTTTTATTTCATTTTTAATACCTATCGAACCTTTAGATTTATAACGTGTGTCTTCATGATGATATTTAATTAAATCATCACATAGTTTTTTATCAACATTATAAATTTCTATAAAAGATGGCACTATTCAACAGTCAATTTTTTAATTGTACTTCTTAACTTTCCTATTTCTATTAAAAATTCATTATTTATTTTTGACAATTGTGCAAGGGCTCTATCTTTAACTTCAACAACGTCTTTGTAATGAGTGTTTGTTATCTTTTCACTTTTTAAAACCATCTTCATTTCTTCATGGGTTCTTCTTAAGATATCAAGATCGTTAATAAGTTGATCCTTGTGTTTATCTCTATCCAGTATTTTTAATTGATCGTACTCCATATAATTAAGTATCATACAAACAAAACATATTCAAATTGAAGCGATGTTTGTTTTTAATGGGCGGTGTTCCTTTATGTTTTATATTACTGCTAAATATAATAGCCTCCCCCTCTTTAGAAGGAACAAATTTATTCTGTATAAAAGTTCCACCATCATTAGAGTGCAGATTATATATTATAGATTTATAATTAACTTCGTTTTTATCTAAATGATAGTTTCCTACAGAAGCGTTGTCATAATAATTCCAATATATTCTTGAAAGAGTGTGTATATTAAATTTTAATTTTTGTTTAATGAAGTAAAATATTATTTCAGCATACAAATTTAAATCCGTTTCAATGCGTATGTCATTAAATCTATCGTAAGTAACCAAAGAAAATCCAGCATTAGATATATTTTTATCAACTAACTCATTAAAAAAATCTTTCCTAGTTTTATTTTCAACATCATGAGGAAAACACCAGTTGGGTTGATTACAAAGTTTTGTAATAATATGTTTATTAATTTCAGGCGGTAGTATGTTTTGTATTTTATCCATTTACCCTACCTTAAAATTTGCACTCATAGATATTCTCTCTGCTTTAGATAAAAAAGGAGCGACGAAATGAGTGAGGTTTGCTGGAAATATAAAAAGATCTCCCTCTTCAGGAAAGAAATACTGACTGTTAGGAGTGAAGGGTCGAGATTCCCCGAAAGTAAAAGAAAGTGAGCCGGGTCCCACTTTATCAAATCGCTGGCTCCTGTCTATTGCTCCTGCTCTTTCTAGAAAGGCTTTATGTTCTTCCTTTATTTTTTTAGAAACTTTAATAAATAAAACACAGGAAAGATCACAGTCGGTGTGGATGTGAGGAGGATTAAATTCTCCAGGTCTCATAAAGTTAACCCAGGCCTTAAGTGTAACTATTTTTTTGTGCAAGTCTGTTCCATACCAGTGTTTGTAACAATCTCGAAAAGAAACAAAATAAGGCTCCATGATTTTATGAAATTTTGTAATATTAACGTATTGTTCATATTTAATAACTCCCGCTAATATCCCACGAGCTGATTCGGATTGTTTACTACAAAGTTTAGCACACTCTTTTAAATCTTTGGCTACCATTTTTGTTCTAAAAAGAAGGGGGCCCCAATAATAAAAAGTATAATGATGCATTATATAAATGTTACGACTACGATAACCCTTTCTTTTTTTTCTGAATGTACAACTGCATGGGGTTGTTTATCAAACAATAAAACCCTAGATTTTTTTGAGACAATTTTTTTAATTACTTTATTCTTCTTGTTGAAAAAATGAGTTGCCCCTCCATCAGTTAAACATATAATAAATTGTTTATGATCAAAAGGATGGTCTATATGAATAGCTCCTTCTGAGGGAGAGTATGGAAAGGTTAGGTTAACACAAGCTCTTAAAACTTTCTTTAGTTCAACATTTATTGCTTTGCACAACCGGATAATAATATTTATTACCTCATAATATTTTTGTGATGTTATTTCGAAAGAATCTCGGTCTTGTAAACAATGTGTAAAATGAAGTCTATCGTCAAGATCTGTTTGACCTATCCTTAAATAATAAGGACACTCCGTATTTAAAAAAATATTTGTTAAAAGCGCCATTTCTTCTGGGTGAAGTATATTGTCATAAAATTTTATCATAGGTAATTTATATTAACATTTAATCTAAATTTTGCATCGGTGCACGTTACTGAGTTATGTTCTTTAGAAGCGTCAAACAATAACAATCTATTTTTAATAGATTCTACTTTTTTGTTTCCTACAAAGGTAGGTCCATTATTTGTATTTAAATAATAAAGAGCTCCTTTAGTGGGGTAGTTAAAATCAACATGCTTGGGATGTTTAATTACTCTGTTTATATTTGGATATAGATTAGCCTTTACTCTTATCAGTTTTTTATATTTTAGCTTTTTTAAAATAGGTATTATTGCATTAAAATAATTACTTTGGTCTCCATAGAAATAAATTTGATGTGTAAAATAAAAATTGGTTGTATCAGAATCAGTTGCCACGCTGTTTTGATAATACCAAGGAAAAAGATCTCCTCCCAAAGTCTTTTCAATATTATCTACAACATCTTTATCTAACAAATTATTTATTATTTTCATACTTGCTCCCCTATAGTTGCCCCGTTTAAGTTGAATGAGATAGCGTACTTATCTTTATGCTTAAGGTTTCGCTGGGTGTAGTGCAATAAAAAAGCAGAAAAAATAACGAAGCCTCCTTTTTTAGGAGTTACTTCCTGCTTGATTTCTGGGAAATGTAGTTTTTGAGAATGATCATTAAGGTAGAGGACACCCGAAAGATAAGCGGGTGCATGATGATGTTTTTTTGTATAGTCGCCAAATTTTTCTATGATTCCCCACGATTCAGCAAGATGAAAGGTATCTAAATTTGTATTTAGGCTTTCGAGATGATCTATCATTTGTAATAATAAAACCATAAATTTGTCATCCCTATTAAAAAACTGCCACGCTGTATGCTTACCAACTACATTTGTTTTATAATTTAAAGTAGAGGTTTTAATTCCTTCCTCTATTCTTTTTTTAAAATATTGTGAATCTATATCAAAAGTACCACTTATAAAAATATAGTCTCTGGGTACTTTTGATACAATTTCTTTTAAAATTTTCATAGCGTAGAGAAATTAAATGATACTATTATCTTTTTAGTTTGGTCTTTAATTAAGGGTGAACGATGCAATAAAAAAGATGGAAAAATTAAAAGATTGCCTTCTTCAATTGATAAATCCATGTCAGTAAATTCTGTTTTATATTTTTTATTAGGCAAACTTATATAATATATTCCTGAAAAATTGCTTTCTGAATGATTGTGCCAATCAAAACGAGAGTCTTTTGTATACACATGGAACCAATGATTATGGTGCCATGTTTTTTTATTTATGTTTCCATACAAATCTTTTTTTAATATGTCTATACACGTGTTTGCTATCTCTTTAACATAGTCTTCCCAGTAACTTCTTTTAATAGAAGAATCTATTTTCCAATCTGTTTTATAAACACCCTGTGTCTTAGTAGCTGGTGTTGTGTCTATCTTTTTTAAAATTTTATTTTTAAATTTAGGATGCTCGTTTACTTTAAATAAATATGTGTATTTATTTTTTTTTAATATCAGATGGCAATCCCAAACGTGCTCGTCCGTCATATATATTTTTAGATCCTTTCTTATTGTAATGAAAAAAGACTTGTGTACATACTTCTCCTTCAAACTTTTCTCTCCAGTGTTCAAACTTACAGCCATCATAAAGTAAGATGTCCCCAGGGTTCAATAAAACTTTATGAACTTTTTTACTAGATTCTTTTAAATAGATAGGCCATAAGTTTCCCCCCAAGTTCATCGTTCCTGAAACAGCACAAGCAGATCTATCCGTGTGATTTTTTAAGACATCTCCTTTTTTGTAGATTCGTGTGTAAGAAACAGTTGGAACTAATTTTAATGTTAGTTTTTTTTCTATGATGGGTAATAGTTTTATTAAAACTAAATCCATAGCAACATCTCCATAAATAAGAAAAGTGTCGGGTACTTGTCCGTCTCCATTTAATCGTCCATGTATTTCAGCGAATGGGGATATGTATTTAGTTTGGTATAAAATTTTTAAGACTTCTCTCTTTTCCAAAAGATAGTTATGTAAAAAGTTGCATAACTCACTGCCTATAATATTTCTAACTACTAAATGTTTCTTCATTTTATTGTGACATCAAAACCAATACTTATTCTATCTTGCTTTGACTTGTTCCTTTCTACAGCATGTTCAATATTAGACGGAAACAATATCAACATGTTTTCTCGTGGTGTGTATTTAAAGGTATTTGCATTACTAGAGTTATAGTTGTTAAATTCTTTTAAATAAAAACTATTTCCTTGCGTAAGCGGATTACTAAATATTAGATCACCGGATTTTTTTGGAACTTTTAGATAGTATATTAATGAGAAGTGAGAATCCAAATGTTTGTGTGGCCAATTAAAGTCGCCTGGTTTACTAATGTTTATCCACGGCAAACTAAAATCAATATTTCCAATTTTTTTTAAATCATAGATTCCTAATATATTTAGAATATGTTCCTTGGTTTTACCATACAGATCTAAGAAAATAGGGTAAGCATTTGTGTCTAACCTCGGAGATTGATAACCATCATTAGAATGAGTTGCACTTGGTAATTTTCTATAAACTTGCTTAGATACTTTTAACAGTTGCTTGTTTAATTTATTTACGTCAAAAATTTCTATTTCGGTAATATATAAATTAAAGGTCGACATTAACGGACCAGGTATTGCACTATCAATTGGCATTGTTCTCTTTCTGTAAAAAAGAATATAAACTAGGGTCTTGTGTTATTTGTTTATTGTATTCTTTTTTTCTTAAGTTTAATTGTTGAATAAATAATTTCCATTTTCTTTTTAAAGCATGTATATCAAATTCGCTAATATACTCAAGAGCAAACCTATCTGTAGGAGACCAATTCATACCTGCAGCAATGCAATGTAATCCCCCAAAGTTATTAAAATGGTAATTCTTAGATCGATCCAATGAGGCTGTTAAAAATCCATTGATCAAAGTGGGTTTTAAATTAATTAGTTTTTCTTCCCATTGTTTATTAAAATTAGCTTTCCAATAAGGTGTGTCTTCTCTATGAGATAAGGCATAATGTATTGCAACAAACTCAGCAAAATCTCTGAATAAATGTTTACATTGAAAAGTAAAATTATCTTTGTCCCATTGAGATACTTTCTCTCTTTGTAAGTTTCTAATTAAATAAAACAAAAATTCATGGACAGAATATAATCCGTTACTTTCTAACGGTTCAATAAATCCAGCAGCCAGCCCTATTGCACAAACATTTTTAACCCATAGTCTTCTATGAATACCTACCTTCATTTTAATGTTTCTAAATTCTAATTCATAAAGCTGTGGGAGATTCTGGGACGTATGAATAGTCTTTAAAAAATTTTTAAATTGTTGTAAGGCATCGTCATCAGAAATGTACTTATCTGAATAAACATAGCCTGTTCCAATCCTAGACCACAAAGGTATATTCCAAACCCAGCCATTCTGAATGGCAGTACAGTTTGTATAAGGTACTAATTGTTTTTGTTTATCTCGATAGGGTATCTTGGTAGCCCAAGCAGCGTTGTTAGGAAGTAAATCTGCATAAGATTCAAACGGTTCGTTTAAAGTTTTGTTTAAAAGTAAAGATCTAAACCCTGTACAATCTATAAACAAATCTGCTTTATGTTTATGGTTTAGGGACACGATCCCATCTTCATCTTGTTCAATAGTTTCTACATCTTCTTTTATATGTTTGATTCCTCGGGGAATACAATACTTATCTCTTAGCCATATACTAAATTTAGTTGCATCAAAATGATAAGCATAAGATGTTTTTTCTTTATTAAATTTATTTTGATTTACATAGGCCATTTGTAATGGATAAGTGCAATCTGCGTAATCACTGTTTGGAGTTTGTGGATATACAAATTTTTTAAACCACCAATCATTTAGTCCGGACAAGTTCTTGTGAGTGTTGGGATCCCCAAAAGGATAGTGAAAACTTTCACCTTTTTTGTAAAAGTCTGTAAACTTGATACTTAATTTATAGCTTCCTTCTGTTGCGCTTAAGAAATCTTTGTCATCAATTTCTAAATATTTTATCCACTTTCTAATTCCTTGTATTGTACTTTCTCCAACGCCAATGGTTGCTATGTTAGGGGATTCTATTAAAGATATATTTCTGTCGGGAAAAGCTTTTAGTAAAGTAGCAGCTGTCATCCAACCAGCAGAACCACCCCCCACAATAGTTATGTTCCTCACTTAAAATTTTCTCCACGCGCCCACATAACCAGAGTATGTCTAGTGCCAGATGTTACAGGCTTGACTCTGTGCTGTAGAAAGGAAGGAAACACCACCATAGTACCTCTAGGCTGTTTACCAATCTTAACAATTTTATTTTCAGGGGTTTTAATCTCTAGTTCTCCCCCTACATAATCTTTTGGATCACTTAACGTTATTATTCCTGACAATTTTCTTATTAGTGTATCATTAATAAAACTATCATGATGCCACTTGTAGTATTGATTTTTTTTATATTCTGTAAATTGAAAACTTTCATACTGATGAAATTGAAAATTCCAACCTGCACTTTTATTTGCTACATGAAAATAATTATTAAACCATTCTTTAATCCAATAATCAGATAGAAAACAAACATAAGAATTACGTATCTTTGTATTTGGAATTGGATTAGTTCCTACCGAAGCTCTTTTTTTAGTAATTTGTTTACCTAGTTTAACAACATCATCACAAAAAAAGTTGCCTAATTCGTCTTTAAAAATCCAAATGTATTCTTTTAAAATCATATTACTTTCGTAATATGTTTTATCATTAGTTTTTTAATAAATCAATTATGACCAGGTAGAAGTATTAGGATCCCAAATTTGGGTTATTGGTGGGTCCTTGGGAGATTCTTCAGTACCATAATCTAGATGGTACCATCTTTGATTGTCTTCATCCCAGAGTGGGAATTTGTCTGCAGTACTTGGTTTAGTTACTGGGGGTTCATATTCACCTGTAGTAGTGTTTAATGTCCAACTTGGATAGTTTTGTGAGTCACAGAAAATTTGATGTTCTTCATTCCATGTGCGACCTACCCCTGCGTGTCGTCCTCTTGTTCCATCTTTAAAAGTTTCAATCCATTTAACACCATTAGTACTTAAATTACATAATTTTTCAAAACGAGTAGCTGCTTGGTCAGAACCATGTCCGCCATTGTTTAAAACATCAGCGTCATCAGCTACTAAAACTCGGAGAACTAAATTCTCACTATTTATTTCTGCAAAATAAGCCATTAGAAACTAATAGTTCCTGTCACATTGAATATTGCAACACTATCACCAGTTCCTGTTTCTACAGAATTACTTCCTGGAGCTACTGTTAATGATGTGTCGGAAGGACATCTTATAATAACTCTTCCATCACTTCCATTGAAAGGGGCCTGATTTTGTTTGGCTGCACCAGCTCCACCACCGTATCCGGTAGCATTAGCCTCGGCTGCTCCGCCTCCACTGCCTCCAGGACTTCCTGGACTAAATTGACCTCCGTGACCGCCTCCAGCGCCACCACCTGAGTATGCAACTCCTGAACCTGTTATATTACTTGTAGCTCCGGCTCCGCCACTTCCTCCATTGTCTGAAGAATTAGTTCCAGCTGCAGTAGCGCCTCCGCCACCTCCGCCTTGTCCTCTTGGATGGCCACAATTGCCACCGTCATATCCTTCAACAGGAGTATATCCGCCTGCATTTCCTTCGCCTCCAGCGTTGGGAGCTATTCCTGATCCGCCTCCAGAGCCACCAGGACTTCCTCCTGTACCTCCAGGGGACTCTCCTTTGCCTCCTCCAGTAGAAGAAACATCAGCTGCAGTACCTACTACGGTTGAATTTCCACCGCTAGCTGCTCCTGATCCACCAGAACCTACGGTTATAGTTGATCCAGATGCAATTTCAATAGCACTTCCTCCAGGGTAAGTTGTTCTAAAACCTCCGCCACCGCCACCAGCAACAAAAGCTCCATTGCCTCCGCCGCCAGCTACAATTAAATAAGTAAAGTTTGCTACAGCAGCAGCTGCAGCTCCCGCACCAAATCCTAAAATTTGATAGCCAAAGCTTTTAGTTTTTGGACCATGTCGGTTATTGATAGAGGGATCTCCAACCATACCCCCATTCATCATATTATTTGTAAATGAGCCGTTTTTAGCTTTCATAAATTCTCCTATGCGTCGTTAGCAGCGTCTGTTGTATAGAATAATTTAATTCCTAATACTCTTGCATCTCCAGTAAAAGTATCACTACCATCAGCTGCGTCTCTGTATAATTGAAAAAATGTATAATCATCATCAGCCGGAGATCCACCGATTGTTACTGCTCCACTTACGGCAGTCATCTGTACATCTTCGACAGTTCCAATTCCAGCATCTGTAACTTCTACAGCTGTTCCAAAAGCTACGTCGGCTGTATCACCTTCAGTAGTAGCTACACCTTCAAGCCCAAAAATACAGTTATCCGTATTCGTATTACTTGGACTCCAAAAAACTTGATAAGTGACTGTTCCTAAATTCCATGATTTAGGCATTGCTATAGAAAATTGTGCATTTTCACGAGTACCTGCATCAAAATCTAAAACTTTTAATTCAGGTCGAAGCGCTGTAGTTTCAACAGCACTTGCTTCAGCCCCATTTGTTGTTGTACCAAACATTGCTGCCGCTGGAACAAAAATAGTTTCTGTGCCCGCAATTTTAACTGCAGCTGTACCAGATTTAAGTACTCCTGATCCTTTAGGATTTACATTTATATCAACGTTTGTTTCACCTGTTGCAGATAACGTTGGTCCTGCTCCTGTAGCTGCGTTAGCTAGTGTGAATTCATTAACTGCAGATCCTGTAGCTGTTAAAAGCATTAATTCAGCACCGTTAGTATCTAAAATAGAAGTTCCAATTTTTGGTGAAGTTAAAGTCTTGTTTGTTAAAGTTTGTGTTCCAGTAAGAGTAACATCGCCAACTCCAAAACCACAATCAACGATATCTGGATTAGTGCCATCGTTTGCTGTTGCATAAACTATTTTTGTAGCTCCAGCAGCAAAAGTTACACTGTCTCCTGAACCAGAAACATATTTAAAAACTACTGAATCATCACATGCGTTTTTAATTATATAAAAAGTTTGAACATCAAGTGGAATAGTTACATTTCTACTTGCTGAAAGGGATCCTGTAAATTCTATAACTCTATGTGCAAGAGTTGCACCTGTTGATCCGTCAGAAACCGATAGATCTGTATCAGCACCATCCGTTACGGCTTGTGTAGTATAACCACCAGAAATCTGTTCTATAATATTCCAGTTAGTATTTGTTAATGTTCCCCATGTACCAGCTTTTTCGCCAGTGGTCATGAGTTGAATTCCGAGTGCCGTATAATTTGATGCCATAATTTTCTCCTATGCCGTATGTTCTATATCTGTATAAGAAGTATTGCCAGTAATGTCAACATCTTTATAATATAGTGGGGATGTACCCGCGGAACCTAAACTTGCTGTAGCTGATTGACCTGTTAGTCCAACGATCATTTGTGTTGGAGAAGCAGCTCCTACAGAAGTTGTTGCTGATACTCCAGTTAAAGGAACACCTATTTCAAGTATAATAGATCCTAGTGAAGTGGTTGCTCCTACTCCAGTTGGATTAACTAAATCAATATTATCAACTGTCACTGATCCAACAGAAGAGGTTGCACTTACTCCAGTTGGAAAATCAATCCATAAAAAACTCAAGGATCCAAGACTTGATGTTGCAGAAACTCCAGTTAAAGGAACACCTATTTCAAGTCCAATAGAGCCAACACTTGCTGTTGCAGAAACTCCAGTTAAAATATCATCAACACCATATACTAAGCCTGGTGTTCCTACTGAAGAAGTAGCTGATTGACCTGTCAATCCAATTGACATTTCAATTGTAGTTAATGATCCAATACTTGTTGTTGCTTCAAGACCCGTAGCGTCAACAATAACTGTCATTGCTGATTCGCCCCAGTTTTCATAACCCCAAGGATCTCTACCCCAACCTTGTTCGTTATAAGCTGAAACGGTTCCAACAGACATTGTAGCTGAAACTCCTGTTAAAGTAATAACAGGTTCCTCAGTATCGCCCCATGGCTCGTTGCCCCAAGCATCTCTACCCCAACCAGCATTTGGTGCTTCTACTGTATCTCCAACAGAAGCAGTCATTGCTGACGGTGCGGTAATTGGTACTGCGATTTCTGTGGTAAGTGAACCTAAGGCTGTAGATGCTGAAACGCCTGAAGAGATAGGAACAAGAAGCTGTACTCCGGCTTCACCAATTGCAGATGTTAAACCTAATCCAGATAATGCAACTGAATAGTCAACACCCCAACCTGAGTTACCCCATTCTTGACGACCCCATCCTTCATTATTGAATGCTGTAAGGCTTCCAGTTGATGTGGTTGCAGAGACTCCTGTTACAGAAATTGTAACGGTATCAGATTCCCAAGAATTATATCCCCAGGTTGTTCCGGCTTTATTCCAAGTGTTAGCCATAAGGAATTGCTCCTTATGCTATTCGAATAATCGCGTCCGAAGAATCAGCCGTTGGGAATTGAATTGTAAAAGTTCCGCTTGAAACTGTCTTATCTCCACCGAATGCAATGGCGCAACATGCTGGATCTCCAGTTGCTGAGTCATTAAAAATTAAACATCCATTAGCGGTAAAAGAAGCTGAAGTCCAACTTGTGTCTGCAAAATCACACACAGCTGTATCACTTGATAATACAGGAGTTACACTCGTTAAAGCATTTCCTTTTGCCGTGTACGCAGTTCCAGATGTATTCGTAATTTCGTTGGTAGCACTGTACGCTGTTGTAGATTTACTTAGCGTTGCAGAACTTGTGTACAAAGCTAAATTAAAAGTGTTTCCAGTTGAAGCTGTAAAGTTATGAACAGCAGTTAAAATTTCTGTTTTGAAACTGTTACAAATTGCTGATGTTATTGCCATAATATTCTCCTAGTATTTTTTAAGGTGACGGAGAGTTGACGGGTATTCTAACGGTGCCGTCAGTATAATCATCTCGTCTTCGTCTTCCAATTTGGACTCCTCCAAACTTTTGTACTTCTTGTTTATATTTATTCTCGTATAATGTCAACATATCCATAGGCCCTTTTAAATATCCAAAAGCCTCCACTAACGTAGCATATAATAAGCCTTGTGGAAAGTACTGACTTAAATAAGTTCCAGATGTTTTAGTCACTAAAGTTTGAGGTACCATATCATAATATATTCTATACATATAATTAGCATCTGGCGTAGGAGCTATGTAAAGACCTCCTGAAGTCGTATCAGAAACCGCTGTAGCACCCCCAAACATCGCATAATATTTAGGAAAACCTGTAACATCCTGATCCGGTTGTCCCCCTTCGGTTCCAGTTAGTCTATCGACATATTCACTTAAATAAGTTTGATCCTTTTTCTGTAACCAGGTTCCAGGGCCTGTAGAAGCGGAGGTACTATTAAAAACTTCTACCCCACGCACAAATACTGTACCTGTTAACCCTTTGCTTCCTTTTCCTGGAACATTTATTGTATTATCATCAACAGCTAAATTTCCTTCACTAACAAATCTATTACTGTCACTAGGGACATCATAAAAAATTCTAAATTCTGCATTTTCTATAAATCTACCTAGAATAGCACCAGTAAAAACATTACTATCTACTTCACAATAACTTCTAATGTCACCTTCTAATGCTGAGAGTGTATATCCGGCCATAATTATGATCTATCGTTTACGGGTCCGCCGAAAACAAAAAAACCTCCTCCTGTTTCTACACTACTAGCCGCATTGGCTAAAGTAAAACTAAAACTATTGCTTACAGTTAATGTTGATGGTTCTCCTGCATAAGGAAGAGAACTATCAATTTTAGTTATTTCATATGAGCCATAAATTTTCGCCCCAGCAGTATGAGCTACTGCTGTAGTTGCTTCTGGTGTTTTGCCATAAGAAGGAGCTGCGGTTCCTCGAGTACAGCCTGTTAAAGTATTGGTGCTTCGGCCAGTGTATTGAATAGTTTCACTTGTAATTTTTCCATACTGTAACGAAGATTGATCGGTGTCAGTTGCTTCAATAACAATATATCCTGATGTAGGAAACTCTGAACCATCGGTCAATACAATCGAAGTATCAGTAGCAGTAATAGTTGTAGCTAAAGTTGTACTAAGTTCAAATGTAGAAATTGCTACGCCTCCTACAGGATTTTTAACTTGATAAAATCTCACTGCATCTCCAGTAGAACGTTGGTGTCTATTTTGATTTACAATAACTGTAGTTCCTACTTCAGTGACAAAAGGATTATCATTTAAAGGAGCTGGGGTAGCAAAAGCTACTCTTGATGGTCTTGCTCTCATTAAAGCTTGAGGGTCTGCGCTTGTGGGTTTAGGTTCCAATTGAGGTTGTTTAGGTTCAAATTCTGAAAAATGAACCCATGCGCCATTCCATTCCCTTACCATTTCTAAATAAGGAAAAGCTAAACCAGATCTATCTGATATAGCAAGTGCATGTTTACCTGAAGCAAATGTAGTCATAATTAAGCGTTAGGATAGTAGACCTTAGGAGCAATATAAGTACTTGTAATATCTGCGTCCTCTTTTACGGCTCTAGCCAATTCATCCTCATAATAAAGTTTTAATTCTTGTGATCTTTGGGGTGCATTCTTTTGTGATAAATAAAATGCTAATCCTGCAGTCATGCAAGGGGAAAAACGATAAGGCACATTTACTGCATTAGTATAAGCACCACCGTCTTGAATTCTTCGTGAATAATATAAATTTAATTTATTTCCATCCTGTGCTGCACCTGGAGTTAAATATATAGTTATATTTGTTCGATCAATAAATCTTTGAATAAAGAAAGAAGTAGGTGTTCCTTTTGCACTCTTATTAGAATATCCTTGATACTGGGATCGACTTACTTCAGTCATTGGAGAATCAATACTTGTAGAAGTAATTCTATAATTAACCTCTAGTATATTATCCATTCCCGTAGCATGTTGAGTAACTGCGTCGGCACTTGAATGAGTAGCGGCCGTTGTGCCATTAGATCCACGAATCGCTCCTGTAAGATTAGCTGCTCCGGTTGCTGCAGATTTTCCAGTGTATCTAATTGTTTCAGAGTTAACCGTAATTGTTCCGCCTCCTTGATCAGCACCAGGCATATCTGTAACTTCTGTTAAAGGAATATCTGTAACAGATGCATTAATTCCTGCAGATAAAGTCGTTGTTAATCCTTGAGATGCACCATCGGACGGGGATCGATAAGTAGTATAGACATTTGTTCCATCTACTAAAGTAAAGCCTTGATTCGCCACTTCCCAATAATGAAGTCCTCTATTACTCCATTCAGAAAATAATAGATTTAAAGATCGTTTAGCTGTTTTTAATTGATAGCCTGAAACGTTTTGTAGACCAATTCTTTCATAAGCTTCTTCTATGATTTCATCAATCGGAAAAGTCTTATCGAAAGTGTAGGATTGAGAAGTAGTGTTAGCCACAAGTCCCCCTAACCGTAGAAGATTGTAACTTTATCTACGCCACCTGTTAGCTGAGCATAAGCACCGTTAGGACAATAAAGTCCATTACCTGGAACATCAATTTGATAAACCGCCGGTTCACCTGCTGTTCCCGAGCCTATTGGTACATCGAATGTAGCAATAACAGTTGCACTCACAGAACCATCTCTAATTACTATGGTTCCTAAAGCTGCTTCACTACAATAATAAATTCCGAGAACCCTAGCTGGTCCAGCAAAAATATCTCCGGAAGCTGTAAGATGTGTTGCTTTTACATCGACATCATATCCTGCCATAATTTTTATCTCCTTAGTCGTGAGCTCCCGAAGGAGCTCACAATTTATTTATTAAGACTCTTTAGCCCAAACACCTTGAGCTTCAACTACTGTCCAATGAGCAGTCGAATTTAAAGCGGCTATTTTTACATAGTCCCCAACTTTTGACGTAGCTTGAGTATTAATAAGATCTTTGTCATCTACTAATCCTCCCACGTACAAAATCCCATCATTTGCATCAGGACTAATAGTCAAATTATTTTGACCATCAGCGCCTGTATTTATAAATGTATATACATTCCCTACAGCTATTCCTGGTAGTGTGAATACTACATCCTTAGTGTTTGATAAAAAAGTTTTTCCAGAATCACCATTAGCAATAACGACAGTGTAATTTGAATCCTTCTGTTCGATATTGTATCCAGATAAACCTGCTTCGTTTTTCTTCCCTTGTAAAATAGGGCCTCTAAACAATGTTGATGCCATAATTATATCCTCCTAGTTTGTGTGAATGCTATCTCTAGGCCGTCGAGTATACTCGTTAGCATTCTAATAATTGTATACTAATTATTTTATAGCTCAATTTTTAATAGAGCGCAAGGTATCCTGTAGTGAAAAGTTGATTTTTGATAGCGCTTAAGTGGCTATCGAAACTTCGGCTTGGGCCTCGTTTATTTTAGTTTGAAGCGTTTGTTCATCAAACTCTTTGGCAATGATCTCTTTAACAATTTCCTGAATTTTTTTATCGATATGTCCCATGTGTAACGTATATCTACCTTCCTTCAGGTGCTCCTGTTGCCACTCTAGTTCCAAGGACCGTTTCGTATTGTATAGGTCTTCGGTCAT
>VTLG01010363.1_pt1 | contig 49123 bp, 60 predicted proteins | sample 4694571 | NCBI WGS metagenome assembly VTLG01 (sample SAMN12604809, study PRJNA352737) | marine metagenome | biome: ENVO:00000447; feature: ENVO:00000209|ENVO:00000569|ENVO:01000036; material: ENVO:00002151; isolation source: viral sequences binned using virsorter ... | reverse complement strand
GACAGCAGAACCAAGTACGTCGTGGAACTCCGCCGCCACCATCCCAGCTGATAGGGCCAGCTGGGTTTTGTTGTCGCCGTCGAACAGTTCGTCTTTGTTGTCGATGACTGCGTCAAACGCAGCCGCTTTTAGTTTATCCATTTTCATTATTATTTTTATGTTAGTGAGACAATAATCTGCCTCCATCAACCAACACCGACGGTGTTGGCTGAAGGCGAGAGATGTTGTGTCGCTATTTACTACCCGAAGAACGACACCAAACTGTTCAGTATTGTGTCGCCGTAGAAGTAACCGGCAAGCAAGCTGCCAATTGGGATGGAGATTCGGACAATCTCCCAGCCGAGGGCGAGCAGTCGGTGATTCATCGAATCACCTCCCGCCCCTCGGTGAAGACTTCAACCAAGTGCTTGGCCAGCTGGGGGATCATTGTGTCGGGCTGGACATTATCAATCCCGCCGTTTATTCCAACGGTCTGATAGCGAGGCGGCAGTCCGTTTTTGTAGTCCGAGTATTGGTAGTAATGATTTATGATCTCGCCGATACCGATTGATCTGCACCATTCGTGGGTAGGGTTCTTTGGGTTGGACGTTAGCACTCGGGTCATTAGTCCGATAGCGTAAATCTCGTAACCTTCGCGTCGAAGCTTTGCCCACTTGCCGTTAGGCTCCCAAAACTTGTCGTTGGTGGACATATCGCCGTCAGTTATAACGATTGCAATCTTGCGCTGTTCGCGACGGTGGGCCATTAGCGGAAGCCCTTTCTCTAATGCGTTCGGGGCATATGTACCTTGGCAAGGCCTAGCGTGTTCAAGTCCCGCGTTCTGCCACTTGCCTTTCCAGTCCTTTCCGATTGATATTCTGCTGGTGAAATAAATCAGCTGGTGCGGAACTCGCAGCTGATCCATAGCCTTTGACAAGCACGCCGCTGCTGCTGCTGCGTACGGCATACATATAAATTTTTTGCCCTTGACTATAACATCGTCGTTCATCGAGCCGGACTCGTCGATATATATCTGCACGCAAGCGTCCAACTTTTTGCCGCGCGTGGTACGCTTGTAAACGGTGTTTACGTCGGTCAGCTGGGCGATTTGGTGCAGCTTCCGCATATCAATCTCGCCGCTGTCGCGGTTGCGGGCGATGCGATTGCGGGAGTCGGCAAGCAAAGCCTTCCGCACTTTACCGATCAGCTGAGTCGCTTCGGGTATTTTTCTCTCCATTATTCCGGCGTTGAAGTTTATGCTACGACTGATTGGGCCTTTGTTATGTTGGCGGTTTAATTCCTTCAACCGTTTGTCAATCTTACGATCGGCTTCGGTCGGCTCATCTTCTGGCTCATCTGACCAGTCGGATTGCCTACGGTCTGCTGTGCCGTTGGTGCTGGGGCCTTGGCCTCCCTTTTTGATTTTGAATTTCTCCAAGCTTTTGCCTTCGCCTTCGCCTTCGCCTTTACCTTCGCCTTTACCTTCGCCTTTACCTTCGCCTTTACCTTCGCCTTCGCCTTCGTCGCCTCCGGTTGGGGCAATCCAAATATGCCAAGCCGGTTCGGGTCGCTTCAGAAGTAAGCGGCGGTTTTCCAACCAGCTGTCCGGCTTGGTTGGGATGCTACCGAAATACTCCTTCCAGAGTCGCCGGAATATTGTCAGCTTGGTGTCTTCGTCGGCGGCAAGGCCAAGTGCTGCGAGTGACATCCCGCAAGCCCGTTGCAGCCAGCGATCCAGAAGCGCATTCCAACGGGGGTAGCAAGTGAGACGCTTCAAAGCTTCGGAAGGGTCTTTGCCCTTAACTTCCATCGAGTAGCGCAATTTCCAAAGCATTGTCACTTTGGCCTTCTTGGTTAGTGAATAATTTCTGCTCATTGTATTTTTTTCCTTTCGTTATTTGGTGGTGATTAGATAGATAACAGAGACTTAACTTCGCTCGCCTCCGACGGTGTTAGTGCGTCGAGGATTGTCATTTTCAAAGCCTCGTCGAGAGTCATCGGGCTGAGTGCCTCGACCTCTTGCCCGTAGGCGTCTTTGGCTTGTAATGCTTTCGAGATAGACAGCATCGTTCGCGTGCTGGGCGGCATCGTCAGCGTGCCAGCTGTGTGGGCTTTGCGTAGGATTGAAAATTTATCCACTACATCGCTCGCCGCTTGTTCGCTCAAGCCGTCAGCTTGCAATATGCTAGTTTCCTCGCGCTTGGTCAGATAGTCGGCGTAAACAAACCGGCAACGGGTCTTCAGCGCGCCGCTTATCTGGTGGCCGGAATACAGCCCCGTCTCATCGGTTAGCCCATTCATAGTAAAGGCCACCAAAAAATCTTGGTGTGCGGTGATACGCTCGCCGGTCTGCGGAACGGTCACAACTGCGGGGTGTGCGTCCGTATAGCTATTTACAGCGGAAAGTAACTCCGGCGGGAGTTGGTCGGCCTCGTCGAATATTACCACGATACCCTCGCGTGCTGCGATTGGGAGAACCTTCAGCAGCGTCTTCATCACCGGCGCGCCGGACTCAACCTCAATCGTTTTCTCAGCTACCAGCTCTGACATCGAAATTCCCTCCGAGCAGCTGATCTTGATCCAGCGGCGGCCAAGCTCATTCAATACTTGCTCAAGCGGGTAGGTTTTGCCGCTGCCGGACGGGCCTGAGATAATGACGTGAAACCTCGCCAGAATCGCCGAACGGATACGCTTGGTGGTGCGGTTGGGCCGATAGTATTTTGAGACGCTACGTATCGGCGGCAAAAGGGTTTTCTCTCCGCTCGACAACTGGCCTCGGATAGACTCTCCCAGCTCCGTTTGCATCAAAGCGGAAACGGTCGCGGCCAAGCTATCGTCGGCGAATTTTTTGACGGTGTTGGCAATCGCTTTTTCAATCGCTTCGGGTTGCTCGGTTATCTGCTTTTCAAACAACTGCCCGAAAGAGTCCCGCTGCACGTCAAGTGCCTCTTGCCGGACTCGCCCCACGTCGAGGGCTGGGGTCTGCGGCTGAAACAAACCGCGCAACGCTTCAATCGCTTGGTTAGGATCAACTGCTGCCGGTGTCGGTGACGGTGTTGGGGCGGGGGCAACGGGGGCCGGTGACGGCGCTGGGGCCGAGTCGGTCGCCAGTAGCTCGGGGGTGTGGAAGTATTTCCCCACCTTCCCGATCTGCCGCAATTTGGCGGCGTTTAGCTTCACGCCGTCGACGGGCGTGCCGTTTACAAGTGTGCGGAAGTCGCTAGTGCTTATTCCGTACCAGCTTATTGCTTCGTTGTTAATCAACGAGCGGATCGCGGTTCTGACTTCGCTCTGACCGAGCGAGTCCCAATTTATTTGAGTCTGTGTAGACATATTTTTATCTTTCGTTATGAGGCAAAACACCTCCGTCAACCGCCTAGGCTAGGCGGCTGAGAGTGGGGTTCCGGTTCTGATTATTTACTCGATGAAACGGGCCGAGTGTTCAGCTGATCCAGCTGAGACTTGAGGGCTGAGAAAAAAGCATCCGCCTCTTCGGCGGATGCTTTTTGATCTTCGCGTTTGGCTGGCTTGTTTCCCTTTGTGAATAGGATCAGCTGGTCGTGGTCACGGTGTTTGGATTTCATTCTTTGGCCTCCTTTACTTCAAAGTCCCAAAGTCGTACTGCGGTGTTTGTCCAAACGGTTCGGTCGTCGTCTATTTTTGCAGCTGTCCAAGTCCCGCGCCAAGAGTCGTTGAGTTTTTCTCTCACCAACATTTGGGCGACTATGCTTTCGGCTTTAAGCGAACCGGATACACGTTTGATTCTGTCGTGGTGTACGCTTACGGTGATTGACTGATTTCCGTAGCTCGTCTGCGCTTTAATTCTCGCCGGAAGGTGGTTGGTCGCGGGGAGGTACTTGGTGATAATTGTTTGCATTATTTGGCCTCCTTTGAAAAGTTCCGCAAAAATGGGCCAACTTCAGTCAAGCGGGGAGTGTTCGCGCCGATGTTGGATTTGTCGTTTTTCAGATAGTGGCGAATGATCAAGCTTAGGTCAGACTCTTCTGACTTGTTGCTGGCGTTTCCCACAAACACGTTGAACCAATGGCAAAGCGCCTTCGCGATCGGGTGCGGTCGGTTGGACAGCTCCAAATTGAGTTCGTGGACGGTGTTCGGTTCGGCGTCGAGCGAGTCGGCCCAATTTTGAACGGCTTCAATTAACTTGGTTCCGTATACTCGGAAACCAAGTCCAGCGTTGGCGCCAAGTGCGAAAAGCTTCGTCGGCTCGGCGTCGAGGTTTAGTGATAATTGCATTTGATTTTCTTTCGTTAGAGCGGCGGGATTGCCGCTACTTCCTACACGAAGAACCGGCGAAAGTGTTCAGCTGTCAGCTGGTCAGCTGGTACGGTGTTGCAATGTCTCAAATTGACTGGGATCAAGGGCGTCGGTTATATCTTCAAGGGAAGTCTCCCCGAGAGATCGCGGCGGCGATAAACTGCAACAAATCCAGCGTTTGCCGGAAAGTGAATCAAGAGAACTGGCAACGGGCGGAGACGGTGTTGGCCGGTGTTGCAAGGGGTGTTTCACCGGTGCGTGAAAAGGGGCGGGAAGTGGGGGAAAGTGTGGCGAAGTCGGGTGATAGTATTAAGGCGAGAATCCAAGAGGACGTTTCGGCGGTTCTCGATGCTCTCGATGCTATTCCGCCCGCTGATCTAGGTTTGGGCCAGCTATCAATGAGGGAACGGGTGGCGGGAGACGTGGCCAAGCGTGCGTCAACGGTCTTTGATATCGGGGAAAAGGATCAAGCGGTCGTTAATATTGCGGTGCTGTCGCAATTGCCAGAGCAAGTTGTCGAGGGTTGATAATGAACCGGCGACAATTACGGTGTTGGTGGGCGGGGAGCGGGGCCATTTAAGATAGTGGCGCAGCGAGGCCACCCCCCCCTCTGGCCCCTCCTTTATATATAATACGACCCCACACAATTTTTCTGCAATTTGGACTGCAACACCCCCTCCGTCCCTAATCCCTCACAGCCCTTCTAAAGAACTTTTAATAGCTGGCCCCTATCAGCTGACCTTTCAGCTACAAAATGCGCTCAGATCGCAAATGTGGGCCAATACGGCTTGAAGATAGTTGACGGTCGGGTCAACATCTTTGGTATGGAAGCTACATCCAGTAAGATTGTTAGGCATTACGGCTGCGGTAGGGACGATTGGCCGGTGGTTGTGTCGTTTAGCAAGCGTGAGGCTAGTGAAATGCAGAAGATACTAGCTCAGTTGGTGACGGAATGTAACTCGATTGGTGCTACTGGCAGCAGTCGGTACAAGATATTCGCTAATATGCTGAAGAAGGTGGACAAACAACGTAGGAGGCCCACGTTATTTCTGACGAATTAAAGGAAAGACGGGAGATTCGCTGTACTCGCTGCAAATGTCTGCGGGAAATGGACGTTGAGCGGGTAACTTGGGAGAAACCAAGGCGAACTATCTACGGCTTTAAGGGGGTTTGCGAGGAATGTGGGAAGGATTGCTACCGATTCGCGGGTAATAGCGAGTGGGAAGGGGGAGCGACTCCACATATCATCCGAGATCGCAACTATCGGAAGCGAAAGAAGCAACGAGAGCTGTATGAGCCGATTGAAAACCTACCCAAGCTAAAGGCTTACTATACTACTAGCTAGGTCTGGAGTGTATATATTAGTACGAACCGTACTAATATAGACACTAACCGTACTAATATAGATACTGTGTGATAGTCTCTATTTTAGTACGAACCGTACCAATATAGATACTATTCATCGTCTACTGAACCGATGAGATTGCCCCAATCATCGTCATCTTCTTCCTCATCGTCGGTCAGCCCGTAGGCTTCCAGCGTGAGGCCGGTGATTTGCATCTGAAGTATGCCGATGATTTCGTGGTAGAACAGTTTCCCGTTGAACTCGTCGATCAGAAGCTCAAGAAGCGTGTCAAACTTGGCGGCTTCTTCGGAGTTTATTTGATTCCTTTGTACCATTCTTCTGCGCGTTCAAGTATTTCCTTCTCAGTATCAGAAAGGCTATTGATAAACTCTTTGCGGTACTTCTTCACTTTGGCGAGTGGTTTAGCCGCTGTGACGCTGCGCTTGATGCCGGAGGCTGTTCCGCCCAAGTTTAGGTACTCTTGCTTCCAGCGTTCAGCTGATGCGGTGTCACCCCACTTGAGGGCTTTCTTGTGGTAGTACAGCGCGTCGGACTTGCTTGTTGTAACGAAGCCAGCTTGTTCCCCCTCCTTCTCCTCATAGAAGCGGTATTCCTTTGACTTGATGTAGTTGTAAGCAGACTCGCCGGTATCGGTGGTGTATCCAACGAATTGCCACAGCGATCTGGCTGGGCTGCCACCGCCGGTTATGCCGGTAGTCGGGAAGTTTTGGGCCAGTTTGTAGAGGGAGTTTACACCCATCATCGCCCAGCCCATCTCTAGGTTTTGCAACACATATGCGGTTCTGTCGCGCATAGGTGCGGGGCGGGTTACATCTGGGAATAGTGTTTTCTTGAAGGCGGCTTCAGCTGGAACTTTTAGCAAAGGAGTCAAAGAAGTGCCTACGCGATTGAGTCCACCTTTCCACCACTCGCCTTGAGATAGGTACTGATCCGCTGCGTCTGCAACAGTATCGTCGGTAAATGCAACATCTGTTGCAGTCGCGTAGATGCTGCCAGCCCCGAACCACTCAAGTGCATCTGTGAGTGCGCCTTGCATCCGTAGCGAAATCACTCGTCCTTCATCGGTAGAGTAGAGGAGTAAGTGTTGCTGGTTGCGTGCGTCAATTACCCGCTTGTCCTCTTCGTCTACAAAGCCAGCTGCAATCATAAATCTGTTAAAGAGATTCACAAAGAACGGCATCGTTGAGGCGAGCAGCGCGAACTTGCCAGTCTGCATTACAGCCTTCTTGCCAACTGCACCAGCGACTCTGGCGGCTGTCCCGTCGCGCTCCTCCAGTCTGGCGTTCTTCATCATCCGAACATATCGGGGAGCGTTAATCTCCATCCAAGACCAGAAGGGGAGCATATGACGGCGCAGCCAGCGGCCACCCGTTGAGATAGCTCCGTAGTCGCCTAATAGCTCACGGGCCATCTTGGCGGCTCTGTCCTTCTTATCTGGGATAAGTGCCAACTCCTTCGGATCGGAAGCCCCGAATACGTCGGCCCCAGTCTCCAGCTTCTCTTGGAAGTAACGGTAGGCAGCTAGTCGCAGAGTGTCCTCTCTGACTTGGTTGATTGTGGAAACCTTCCGCTTGTAGTTGTTTGTAAAGTTTTTGAGCCAAGTGGACTTCTTCTTCAGACCGTCAGCAAAGTCTCCGAACAAAGCGTCCACAGCCAACTCCGGCTTCATCTCTGCTAGGTCTTGAAGCATATAGCCGGAACCCAGCACTCCCTTCTGAAGCAGCTCCTCCATATCAGCTGGTAGCGGCTTGTTGTTGACGTGGTAGTCGTACAAGTCTTGGTATGCTTGCTTGGAGTATTTGCTGATGATCTCTGGCGAGTAGGCGAAGGCCACGTCAAAGTCACCCGTCAAGTTGTTCAGCTCGTACTTGATGAAGCCCAGCGGGTTGAACAGCTTCCAGTATTTCCATTGGGCTACACCGCCACCGCTGAGTTTCCCTACTGTCTCGGATACTGGGCCACCGGCTTCTTCCGGCTTCAGCTCGTCTAATTGCTTGGCGACTTCCACCGGAATAGCCCACTCATCTTTGCGGCCACCCAGCACCAGCTGTTTGCGTAAATCGTTTTTACTAATCGTGGTTGTGTCCAGCTCGCCAGCTTGGTCAAACCACTTAATCAAAGCAGCGTCAGAGGCGACTGTTCCTTTGTAGAGGAAGTTACCTTTCTCTGGTTGCCAGATAGTCAGCTCTTTGTTTTCGCCAACTAGATCACGCCACGTTTTGTAGTTGTTACCCAGCTGGTTCTTGGTGGCTTGTTCCTTTGCGCGGATTGCTTTGAAGATCATTCCGGCGTAGCCAGCTCCAGCGGAGTTGGTGTCCATTAAGTGCTTAAAGAACGCGAAGGTGTCTGGGTGTTTAGTGGCTCCGTCAACCAACGACTCAGCTGCGGCTGTGAACTTGCTGGGAACAACTATCTGTCCGCGACTGATTAGCTTTTGTATCTGCGAGATACCGATTGCGATGTTCTTGTTGAAAGGCGCAAAGAAAGCATCTATATCACCAACATCCTCAATAAGCGCAGCCTCATTAGACGCTTTGGCTTGAGCCTTCAGCTGGGACTTTTGATCCAGCAATCCTTTTAACCTAACAAGCGTGTCGTGGGTTTGCACTTGTGCATAACCTTGGGATAAGACTGCGTTCTCAGACTCCAAGAAGTCGGTAGTGTAATCCTTTTCGCTACCTTTACGTTTCTTCTGGAAACCAGCGCGTCTGGTTCTTACGTCTGTGGATTCGGTCAGCATCCCGCGTTGAGCAGCGTCACGATACTCAAGCGTGATCCGGTGAAAATAGTTTTCAGCATCGGTGATGGTGTCCGGCAACAGCTTGCGCTGCTGCATCTTCTTCGTCAGATCAGTCAGTATTGCCTTACGGCGCTGGATCGCATCACGCACCTTCTGGTTCTCTGGCGCAGCTAGGTCGGCTTCAGCTTCTTGAAGAAGGAAGTCCAGCTCTGCTTTGCTTTTAATTCCGAACGGTAGGTCTTTGTTCTTCTGGTACAGACCGCTTTGAACAGACTGCTTCAAGTCGCGATATACCAACACGCGAGTGAAGAACTCAAACTGATCTCCAGTTAGCCCGTCTGTGATTGACCTCAAAGCCTCTCTAGCTCTGGCCTGAGAGGTTTCTGTTGTAGCTTGAAACTGCCGAAGCACTTCAACCGTATGCCCGTGGGTGCGGGGATTGAGGTAACGGAACTGGCGAGTAAGCTGTTTGCCAAGCTCAGTCAGATCAGAAATCTTTTCTTTAGTTGATTCCCACCAGCTGGTTGTATTTTCAGCTGCATCCTTCATCCGCTGCTTCACCTCTTCGCTTCGGCTGTCAGTTGACTTGACTGACTCGTCTGCTTTCACCTCGTCGCTGGCGCGGTAGTTCTTTGCGTCTTCAGCTTTCAGCTCTTCAGCTCTTTCAGCTACGTCGGAAACAAACTCTGGTGGCAGCGAGGCAGCGGTTGTCTTCCGCTTACGGTTGGCTTCAGCTTCCTCCAGAATAGAACGCTCGCGTGGCTGGTTAATGATCCGGCCCTCCTCGTCGCGTTGCAGCTCCGGCAAGTTCATCATCCGGCGGATGCGGTTGTTCGTTATGTCGAAAGCCGCAGAGATAATCTCACCTTCCGGTGTCACCTCAACGCTTTGGATAGGTGGCTTGTCCTCCTTCACCTCTGGAGCCTTTTCAGCTGTCAGCTCCCTAATGTTCTTCTGTATGCGAGCCTCCTCGGCTTTCTGCATATCAGCTTTTGTTTGTTCACTTAAAACTTCAAAGGCGCGTTGCACCTTTTCAATTCTTGGGAGCAACTTCTCTGGAACTCTCTTTTCAATCTGTAAGTCTAAATCTTTTTTAGCAGCTAGGGTTAGGGCTAGTTTCTCTTTGATAGAGTTCCACAGATTGGTTGCTTGTCCTCTTCCTTTATACCCTCGTTGCCTTGAGTATTCAGCTAGGTATCCGTGCCGGAAGTCTCTTTCAAACGCAAAAGCAAATAAGTCTTTCTCAGCTGGCGTAAGAGCAAGTTGCGCTTCTTCGATGTAACGAAGAAGTTCATCGTTCACCAGCTCCAAGTCTGATGACATAATGAACGGGTTAGGAACCATATCGTAAAGCGTTCCCCCTTCTGATTCCTCTTCAAGCTCCAGCGGCATATCGAGAGACACCAAACCTTCGCCAGACTGAACAACCTTTTCGCCGAGCCGCTTTGAAAACTTGTAATAGTCTGCCAACCGCTGGCTTATTTTCTGACTCAAGTTGTAATCTCTACCCCCAAGCAAAGCCTCTGATGAGTCGGTGAATCGCTGGGTTCTGTTAATGAAACCTCTGGCATCGTTAGAGATGCGACTCAGCGCGTACATAATCGCTTGGTCTTTTTGCGTGTCGTTTAGCCGAGTATCGTTTCCAACCTTTTCGTGCAGCTTGGTGTAGACCTTAACAATAAATTCATCTGGCAGCGGAACGTCTGTATTCCTTTGAGGCTGTATGAACGCTGCGTCCATAGCTGGTATGGTGTTTGCACCCTTACCAGCCATCTTGGTCTGCTTATCTATCTGGGCCAGCTCCAGCTGGGACATCCCAAATAGAGCGGCCATAAAGTCTCCGGTGTTGTAGTTAAAACCGTCCTCGTTATGCAGAATGGTTTCATACTCTCGCGTGCTTAACTCCGGTGTAACGGGTTGCTCAAACTCAAACTCCCCTTGGGAAGCCGGAGTGAACACCAGCTTGGCTCCGTCGAGAGCGGGGAAGGACACTCGGTTGTCCTTCATCATCCGGCGCATACGCTTCTTGAGAGTCTTAATGCGTGGTGATCTGCCGGTGAACCCACGGGTGATTCCGTTCCAGAAGCGAGCGAGTATGTCCATCAGCTGGCTCAACGCACCACCGCGCTCAACCTTGCGTCCAAAGAAGTCCTCGTTGATTGTGCCGGTCAGCTTACGCTGTAAGGCGATGCGGATATATTCTTCAGCGATTGCAACTGCGTCACCTTTGATTTGTTCACCGTAGTAGAAGACCGTATCTGCAATCTCGCCCTTGGACATTTCCAAGAACACCTCGGTCATCATCCTCTCGTAGTATTTATCAAAAGGTTCTTGGCGGCCTGACTCATTCCAGCTGTGGAATAAAGCCAGCCCGTTGTAGTTGTGAATGATCTCCTCGACCAAGATGCTTTCAAGATCACCCTTACCCGCTTCTTCCATAGCGGTAATCAGCTCTGGGTTTAGGAAGATAGAACCGAAGTCACCGCCGCGTGCATTGGAGAACGCTGGCATATTCTTTTGGCGACTGATGAAAATGTTACGAACCTTTGCGCCTCCCAGTCTGCGTTGTATGCGTGGGATAAGAGCGGCAACCCTCGCCAGAAATGTTTCCTCAGAATCAGAGGAAGCCTTCGGCATCCGAACACCGTTGACTATTTCAGCTGGGGCAGAAGCGAAGGGAACGTCTGGGTCTGACTCATCTTCAGCTGGGGTAACAACCTCATCGCGCATCTCTTGTGTTGTTCCTTCAGCGGCCTCAAATTTTTCAAGGTACAAAGGTGTGTCGAACTGTACGTCAATGTCTTCGTACTCTCGGTTTCCGCTATCAACTATAAGAGAGACATTGCCTTCACCGTCATCAATGACTTGCTCAACGGTGTATGTTTTCCCGTTAGCAACAAATGTACTCTTCTCGGTCAGCTCGCCAGCTTTAACGGTGGTGGACTCTTCGCTCTTTGTGGTTACTGCTTTAGTTAAAGGAACCTCGTCCTTCTTCGCCTGTCTGGCTCGGTTGCGCTCTATCCGGCGATTGATTGCATCGGCCATTAAGTCCCAGAACTGATCCGTCTCAACACCGACAGCTTGGGCATACTCATCAACCCTATTTTTGATCTTTGAAACCGGCACGCGATTGACCAAGCTGCCAGCTACGGACGGCTCGATTCTGGACAGCTCGTTTACCGCATAAGCAAAGTTATCAATGCCGTCATACTCGGCTGGCATCTTCTGTTTGCTATCACCCTTAACGATAACCTTCTTATCCTTACCAACTGGGACATCAATCTTTCCGCCAACGATTTCGATAAAGTTATCAAGAATATCCTCCTCACCTTCTGGTACTTTAAGGAACTCAAGCTCCGCTTTAACTCTGGCTTTGTTAAGCTGATTGCCTTTGCCGGTGGGCTGTTTAGCTTGCGCTCTTTCAAGAACGGTCTGCTTTAGTTCAGCAAGCAGCTCCATCTTGGTGAGATCGTTTCTTACCAACCCGTTTAGCTCATCTTGAAACTCTTTAAGACCACTCTCGCTTTTTGGCTTGTTCGGGTATTGTGTCGTTACATCTCGGTTGTCTCCTCGTCCCGCTTTCCAAAGGAACTTGCCACTCTTCCTCATCCGGTTGCTGGGCTGCGCCAGCTTCGTCAGTTTTTGAAGAAGCGACTCACGCTGTTCCTCAGTCAACTCCTCCTTCTGAACCACAACTTCTTCAGTTGTTGGCTGGGTGGCATCTTCTTGCGGGGCTTGTTGAGCTTCAATCTGCTGGTTCTCTTGTTTAAGGCCAGCTTCTTTTGCTCGCCTCATCTGCAAATCCTCGTTAGCCCACTTGTCCTTCTTCGCTTGGGTGTCGAAGTCTGAAGCGAGTATCTTGACTGTATCAGCAACCTCTTCGTCGTACTCCTCCTTCTGCTCTTTGGACAAGCGAGACATCCGATCATCAACAACACTTTGCTCAAGCGGCGTGATCGGTTCGACCCCCAGCTGGTTGTAAGCCTCGTTATCAATCAGCTCGTATAGTTCTTCTTGGGTAACGTCTCCGCCGAACAAATCCCCCGACTGCGTAGCTGCTAGTTCAGCTGGAGTTTCAGCTGCATCAGCTGTTGTAGCTGCTTCAGCTTCAGCTGCTTCAATCTGCTGAGTGACTTCTGGTGTTTCCTCAATCTCTGGAACGTCTTCAAAGTCCAACTCTTCTGCGGGTTGCACTTCGCGGATAGCTCTGCCTTCCTCGTCACGACCAACTATCTTGTCCGGCTCTGCGTCAGCTGCTTTGATTTCTTCTTGAGCCTTTTCAATCACACGCCGAGCTGTCTCTGGTAAACCAGCTTCCTCTAGTGAGTAGGCTTGCCTCTTTGCTTCGCGGTATCGCGAGTAGCCAGATACAGAACCAACTGCGCCACTTATTAACGCACCGGCAAAGAACGCTTCAGCGGCAGCTTCGTAAACGTCAGCGTTCGGGTTATATGTAGCGGTAGCTATCCCAGCGGAGATTGCTTCATCGAGTGCTTCCTCAACACCTTCAATCGGCATACCAATACCTATTCCCTTTAAGACTTGGCCAAGACTTTGCGCTGTGGCTGCGTCACCTCTGAGGCCAGCTATCTTATCAAGATCACCGCCTCCAAGTTTTTGAGCCACCTTCATACCGGCAGCTGTAATGATTGAAGTCTTAATCCCGTCAACCGCCGCAATAGCAAATGCTTTTTGGTTGGCGTTCTCGTCACCAGCTTCTTCGTAACTTCGTCGAGCTTCTGGAAATGTGCTGCCGAAGGTTGTTAGTCCGGCAGCTGTTAGGACAGCGGGTGTCCCAGCTGGGGCTGCGGCAATAGTGGGAAGAAGAGTGGCGGAAGTTTGGGCAATGTTGCCAAGTCTGCGCTCCCACTCTGTCGGCATCTCGGCTTCGGTTCCTTCAAAGTCTTCTTCTAAATTAACAATGCCGCCAGCACGCACAATCCCCAGAGGGCTAAAGTTGAAGGATGTAACTTTTCCTCCTTCATTTATTTTGCGGAGTTGGTTGTCGGCTTCATCGCCCACCTCTTTAGCGTAGCGATTGATCGCGCCGGTTACGTCCACCTTATACCCTAGCGCATCCGTAACACCCTTAACTAATCCGAACACTCCCAAGTCAGAAGCCGAGTAGTCGCCAATGATTGGAGCTGTAAATCCTTCAGCCACACCCCAGCCAATTTTGCCAAGCATCATTGGTGCGCCTTTGGTTGCCTTCTGGTATATCTGAGAGGCAGCTCCACCTACGGTGAACTCGGTTAGGTCTGTGTATTCATCTGCCAGCTTCTTATCCTTCTCTAAAAGTTTCGGATAAGTATTGCCGATGCGTACAGTTAGCTCGTTGTCGGAGAGGCTATCCAGCTGCGGAAACCTCTTCCGAACTTTCTCTAGGGTTGGTGATGGCATTACGGGGTTGTGCTTGCGCCGAGGAGATCGTCGAGACTCGCGTCATCAACAGATTCAACAGAGGCTGGATCGAGAGGTTCGCCGAAAAGTCTATTAAGAACGGCATCGTATCCTTCTTTGTCAAAGCCGCCGTCTTCGCTAATAAATTTAGTAATGTTTTTTGACAGCCAATCCCTTTTGAAAGCATCCGCGCTTATAGGTTGAGCTTGAGGCTTGAAGGTTGTCTGGATTCCACTTGCTTTGTCATAGTAGGTCGCAGAGCTGGGGGTCATTCCCGTTGGGCCAAACACGCGCATACGGTTTTGCATTATTGTCTGCGACTCTCTCATCTTTAAGTATGAGTTAAAATCGTAGTAGGCTTCGTTTGTTTCTGCGTTATACATCAAGCCTCTTGGATTGTTTTGCATCATCCAAGCAAAGCCTTCGTTGTAGAGCTTGGCTTGCTGGGTGTTCCAATCTCTTTGCATCTTGGCATTCTCGTCTGCGTTACTGGCGTTAATTGCATCATTACGCATTGCAATCGCTTCAGCCCTTTGAGCTTTAGGGAGGTTAGCGGGGATGTCGGGCGGTGCGCTAACTCCGTCCCAATCATTTAGCGACGTTTGAAATTTGTTTATAGCTGGCGCAAACTTAACAGCATCATCAGCCAGCTTCTTGGCTTGGTTGTTGGCGGCTTTGATCCGTTCGGTGTTGGCAATCCGGTACTGGTTCTCAATCACCGCATTCTCTTGGTTGAGAGTAAACTCCTTCTGCCGCAGCTCTAGGTTTGACTGGGCAATGTCGTTGTTCAAATCGAACTGCCTAGCCCGTTCAGCCAGATTGGTTCTGAACTGATCCTCTTGATTCCGTATTGAGCGGGAGCGTTGTCCCAGCCCAACCCCTTGCATAAAATAGTCTACTGGTTCAGCCATTTTGATTAACGTCCATAACCAGCTGGGTAGCTGGTTGAGGCTCCGGTTGTAGGATTAAACCCAACCCCTATCGGGGTGGGTGTTGTAGGCAAGCTACTGGTGTTGCCAAAAAGGCTTCCTATTCCAGATCGCATTCTTTGGAAGAAGCCACCGGACTGCTGTTGGCCACCGCCGCTAAATCCGTTATTCCCCAGATACAAACCGGCTGCTCCGCCCACAAAGTTCATCGCTCTGTTAAAAGGATTGTTAGCTGCGTCTGACTGCGCTTTACCGACTGCTGCTTTATAAGCGAACTGATTATCTCTCATTGCAAAGTCAACCCTTTGCTGTGGTGTCATATACATTGACGCTTGAGACATAGGGTTGACGGTGTAGTTCTGGCGTAAGTTGGATGAGAAGCTGTTGAAGGCATTCAAGCCTTGGCCAATCAGTTGCATTTGGCTCAAGCCCAGATCGCGAGCGGTGAGGTTGCGACCAGCTTGGCTGCCACCCAGCCCTATTGCGCCACCTCTTTCAGCAGCTCGGCGAATAGTCATCCCTTGGTCTGCCATAGGGAGATTGCCAGCAATCATATTGCTGATCGCTCCACCCGCGCTCCTCAAGATGTTTTGGTAGTCGGGAAGGGTTCGGCTAATCATTGACTCCAGCCGCTCTTGATCGGCCATCGTCGTTCTGTCTGCCAACTCCCTCGCGCTATCGAAACTGGCGAGGTTGCCAGCAATCGCCGCCTTCTGTTCAGCGTCTTGATCTACCTTTTTGTACTTCGGAATCTTTGGCCCCTTCTTTAAGAGGCTCGCTCCGAGTCCAGCTGCTAATGCTCCTATTGCCATTATATTACGCTTTCTATTCCACCGCCGCCGTGAGTGTTAAGGTTTGTCATCTGTAAAACTGGTACAGCCCCATCACCCATATAATTCGCTAGTTGATTCTGAAGAGAATCAAAGGCCAGATTGCGGTATTCTGAAGCTGCACCAAAATCTCGGTTCTCCTCTAGCTTGATGGCGTTTGCCATATTCTTAATAGCGTAGAGGTCGCTCACCATTAGCACGTCTGTATCGTTGACGGCATTGATGAATCGCAGCTTGGCGATAACGGTGACGGCTACCTTCTTATCCGTCCCGCTCTCACAACCCGCTGCACCGCCCAGACTGGGAATCAGCGAACGCCGATAGCTGGGCAAAGTTTCGTCCGGCTCGTAGGTGGCCAAGTCAACTAGCGTCGGTGCGCTGGCATCTGTCAGCTCGTACAGCTGGACATTAGCTTGGGTGACATCCTTACGGACTCCGGTAATGCTTTTGAAGACTGTGGTGGTATCGACAAACCCGTTGATTAACGTGACGGTTTCTCCGTCGATGTAGCTGCCACCGCTTTGAGTACGCACCCAGTTGTTGTTCTCGTCGTACCCTTGGATGTTAATTGTTTTACCAGCGTCAGCTGCGACAAAAGCATACACGCGAATCTTCTTACCCGCGCCGGACATATCCTTCTGTGTGGGTGATTCACCTCGATCAATCAGCTGGTAGCCTACGTTGTCTTTGTTATCGAAAAGACCGTAGCCGCTCTCGACAAACTCAAACCAATCGTTGCGAACCGTACCGACATTCTGGTTGAGTGCCACCGACTCGATCGTTTCAATCTGTCGAGGCCAAGCGATACAACCGTCTGTGACGCAGATCGTAAACTTACCGTAGGTTCCCTTCCACTTGCCGCTCTCGATCAGACGGCGTTGCGCCTCGTTGATGTACTCGGTGGTACGGGCATCAGTCGCGCAAAGATTAAGATGCTTTGCGATTCTGGTCTTGGCATCTCCGAGAGTAACTTTCATTAGGCTGTGTAATACTTACGGTTGGTGCGCTTAATAAAATAAACGCCGTAATAGGGAGGGAGGTTGGTAAACGACTCTCCTTTCTGGCCGGAGCCAGCTGTAATCATTCCGTTGACTGTCTTGTCTCCAGCTATGAACGAGCCTTCTCCGGTGTGCTGCGATCCGTTGGCGTAGGCTCGCTCAGTATATCTGAGGTCGTGGGTGTGAGGCGGTAGGTTTTTCTCTTCCAGAGTGGTGTCCTTTTCACCGCCTTCTGCTTTAGGGGCGGCAGCTGTATCGCCAACCCCAATTAAAAAACGATTGCTCAGTTTTTCATCAACCTCCCAAAACGGGCCAGTATGCTCAGAAACCCCAACATCAACGCCACCTTCGTAAGTTAATAGCTGGGTGGTTGTCCCAGCCCAAATCCTCCTTTCTTCGCTGTCGTAAGGAACTGGGTGTTCGCTTGACCAAAAGCCGTTGTAATAAATGTAGATTCGTTCTGGGGCTGATCCGTTGGTCTTAATCCAAGGCTTGTCCCGATCCGTAGCTGACGGCTCGTTTGGCCCGTAGTTGAACAACGAGTACGCCCCGTCCACATAAGCTGTGGTGAGGTCAACGAACGTGTTGTAGAGATCAGATACGGAATCAAAGCACGTCCCATTTGGGACTGTGCCTTTAACTAGAGTGACTGACTGGTTAGAGGGCATAGTTTAACTGGCTGTGGTGTAGCTGACCTTTTCGCCACACGAACCTCCGACAGCATAACTGTAAGGGCTATTGGCGGTTATTGTCGTGCAGCTAATGATGAGTTCTTTGTACTTCATAAATTCTAGGAGCAAGTCCCAAACTCGGCGCAATCACCGTAAGGTTCTTCAATGACGGGGTAGGCGTGCATCCGAAATCCTTTAAGTCTGGCTTGGCCCGTCCACCCAATTCGTGCGGACAGCTCATAGCCGTTACGCATTGGCGCGTTGTTGGTTGGCTCGCAGCTATCCTCTGGCTGCGGCAGTCGCCTACGGCTTCGGTACTGCGGCTTGTAGTTGTTAAATGTGAGGCAGCTTCCAGCTACGGGGTCGCAGTTTTCTGTCTTGGCACATTCGGTGAAAACATCCCAATCCACCCAAGCTGGGTACTGGTTGGGCTTGTACTTAATGTCGAAGTCAACCGCACCTTCCAGCTGGTCAATCCACATCTCGCCGTACTCCAGCTTCTTTAGTTCAAAAGGGTTCTCAAAACCGTAGCTTTTAGTTTCGACGTAACACTCGATTGGAGTGCTGCCGTTGTCCTTCTTCCCGTCTTTGGTTATCTCCCAAAGCTGAATGCGGCAGTTTCCATCAAGCACCATCGAGTAGCATTTGTCTTCGCCTTCAACCCTAGCTGTGATTAGTTGCAGAAAGTTTAAGCCAGTCCAAAGACCCTCCCAAGCGGGTGGGCTTTTCTCTCCCATACCACCCACTAGATCGAAGTCCAGAGCCGCAAGTCCTTTAAAGAATATGCCTTGGTTACTGTTAGTGTTGGGGGTGACGGTGGTGAGTAGTCGGTTATCAAACAACACCGAGCTTGCCAGCTGTGCGTAGCTGGTCAGCTGTTCGGGGGCGAGTACCGGAGTGATCTCCCGACTGTTTGGCACTTGGCCGTACTCTTGCCACTCGCGTCTGCTTGAGATGTAGCTGCGGATACCGTCTGTGGAACGGTAAAACATATCCCCGTTGACCAGCGTGCAGCTGCGGTCGCTAACCGATCCGTAGCTAATTGCCACGATCCGAACGGTGGGGTAGTTGACATTCTTCCAATCGTCCCGACTGGTCGGAACATTGACCGCAAAGATCGCTTCGTTGGTGTGAACCAGCAGTTCCCCTTGGCCAAGCGAGCTATCGGGCTGGCTGGTAAACTTGAGGGCGGTGATGTCTCCGGTGTTGAGTGGGACAGCGAATGCCCCACCTTCTGCGATATAAGTGTTTTCGGTAAATTGAATGACTTCAGTTGGCCCGTTGACAATATCGCCAGCTGCAAACTCTCTGCCTCTGGCTACCCAAAGCCGCCCGTTCCCGTAGGCCATAGCCGTACCGACTGGCACTTCGTTGTTTGAGAGGTCTGCTCGTCGGGAGCTGGCTCCGTTGTAGATGATGGGGAGACTGATTCCATCTTGGATAACTAGATACTGTTCAGCTTGTTGAAAGAAAAAGTAGGGGATGTCCGGCGGATTGATGTCAGCCACGCCAGCTGACTTCTGTGGAGTGATGTCCAACACCTCACCGTTGCGCGGGTCGATCCGGTAGATGTAACCGCCAACAGCGCACACAATAAAACTCTTATCACCGTAGTGGTAGTTGTATGCCCCTTGGAACTTGCCGGTCTTGAAGTTTGTCTGCATCGCCTCGGCATCAGCTTGCGCTTCGGCGGTAAAGTCCAACGGTATGTTGTTAAACGCTGGGCGAGTCTTCACATACCCACCACGCATCGTTACGTTGACTCCAAAGCTGGCTTGATTACGCGGTAAAAGATTAGGTGCTTTGCCAGCATCTATCCCGCGTTCCAGCGTAAGGAACCCGTCGCTGATACGTTGTTGGTCTATGACGGGCATTATTGATAAACAACAAAGTCAAAGCTGTACCCGTAAGAGCCTCCGAAATTGCGAGGGGCGCGAACTTCAATCCCAGCTGTCGTCTTCGCGTAGACGTTGAAGTGGTCATCAGAAGAAGCATCAAGACCTGAGCTTGTGTTGGTTGTCATAACGACGTACTCGGTCGAAGCGGATGGGGTTTCAAAAGCTATTGTCCACCTATCTGGGTCGCTACTAGAGGCGGTATCAACAAAGCCTAAAGCCCCAACATTGACAGCGTTCGTTGCGGTTAGGGTTCCCGCGCTGTTTGAACTCATACTTCCCCTAGCAAAGATCAAGCCCGACGTACTAGGGCTGACCCAGTTGGGGACATTTGTTCCGGTGTTATACCCAAGCAGCTGTTCAGCGGTGGTTGGCGCGGCAACTCTCGCCCAAGCTGTTCCAGTCCAGTAGAGAAGATCGCCAGCTGCGGCTCCGCTTATTCCGTTGCCTACGTTGGCAAGTGGCAAGCTGCCGCTGACTTGGGAGGTGAGGCTGATGTTCCCGTCCAGATCAGCTGCCGCAACTTTCTTCCAAGTAATCTTATTACCGGATGAATGCTGAAACAGAGCCTTCGTGGGGTCTGGGGTAGAGTCAACTGACAGCACCGTCTGTGCGCTGCCGTCTCTGGTGATGATGTCGCCAGCATTGGTGAAGCCGCTGAAAGTTGTGCCGGATGTGCCGGTATCCCCTTTGATCCCCGCGCCAGCAATCAGTCGGTTGGTTGCGATTGCTTGCCCAACAGTTGCGTTTCCGGTGTAGCCGAGATTCTTTGCGTTAATCGTTCCGCCGCTTGTACCCACTACTTCGTAATAGCCAGCAACTTGGATAAAAATAACCATTCCGTTTGCCCAAGGGGTCGCATTGTCCACCGACAAAGAGACATTTGCGCTAACGGAAGGAACGGTAAATCCGGCTGTGGTAAAGGCATAAGCATTTACACCGTTACTGCCGTTGGTTCCGTTTGAACCAGCTGCACCAGCTGGGCCTTGAGGGCCAGCAACATTGACCGTTGTATTGGTGCAAGTGGATTCACAACAGTCGGTGTTATTATTCAGAGTTACAGCCATCGTTTGACAGTTATTTGAAATTGTGAGGGATTAAACCCAATAGGGATTTATACCTAAAGATAAAGCCCTAACTGTCAAACGGTTTGATAAAGCACAAGTACGGCTTGGCGTTTGACGTGCAACTAAATGACATCGAGCTAGAGTTGTACGCATTTCGCATTAACCACTCCCCAGATCGGGGAGGTTTAGGCGCGTTCAAACACTTCCAAAATGCAGCGAATATGCTGTGGCCCAAGCTGATTTGGAACCCTTGGCTGGAGAAGCAGATAGAGTCGTTGTGCGAGAACCAATGGGTCTGTTGGTCTGGATGTGGTGCAAGTGGCAAGACCTACGCTGCGAGTCTCTACACGATGGTTTACTTCCTAGCTGCACCGCTTCAGACCTCGGTGATCCTTACGTCCACAACGGCAAAGATGATTCGGAAGCGTGCGTGGCCGGTGATCCAAGACCTCTACCGAACGTGTAAAGGTGGATACCCGTCGCATATGGTGGACAGTAAGACCACGCTTCAAGCGATACGAGGGGATGACAAGCACGCTGTCTTTGCGATCCCCGTACTGGATGGAGCAACCTCAAAGGCTGTCGCCAACATTCAAGGTATTCGTTCCCCGCGAACAATGGTGATTGTGGATGAGGCCACCGACACACCAGAGGCAGCATTTGAGGCGTGTTCCAACCTTCAGAAAGGAACGAAGGAATTTAAGTTTCTGGCGATCGGAAACCCGCACAGCAAGTTTGACCAGCACGGGCGATTCGCCACCCCGAAGAAAGGCTGGGCTTCGGTTAGCATCGAGGACGATGAGTGGGAGACGGAGCGCGGGGTGTGTGTTCGTTTCGACGGGCTGAAGTCTCCCAACATTCTAGCTGGCAAAGAGAAGTACAGCTTTCTGATTAACGAGGAGCAAGTTCGCCAAGCCCAGAAGTATGACGGCGAGGACAGCCCCAAGTTCTGGAAGTACACTCGCGGGATGTGGTCGCCCGAAGGGGTGTGTAAGACGGTGTTGAGCGAGAGTCTGGTTGAGAAGTATCGGGCGATGATGCCAGCAATCTTTCACAAGCACAGTCATTTGATCGCTGGGCTTGATCCAGCCTTCAACGGTGGCGATCGCTGCGTGATCCAGCTTGGTAGATACGGTGACTTCGACAACGGGAAGATGGGGATACAGCTGGAAAAGAACGAAATCATTGAGATAAATGCACAATCCTCTGAGCCGGTACACTTTCAAATCTCCAAGCGTGTGCAGCAAATCTGTGAGGAGAATAAGATTTTACCGCAGCATCTAGCGATAGACGCAACGGGTGAGGGTGGTGGCCTGTGCGACATCCTAGCTAAAACTTGGAGTCCAGCTATTCAGCGGGTTGAGTTTGGTGGGAAGGCAAGCGATCGCCCCGTCTCCCCCGAAGATCACCGCAAGAGCAGCGACGTTTACGCCAACAAAGTCACCGAGCTGTGGTTCAGCGTTCGGCAATGGGTGATTAACGAGCAGCTGAGAGGAATGAGCCACGACGCGGTGATTGAGTTTTGTTCCCGTATGTTTGATGACGAGAAACGAATGACAATTATTGAGCGGAAGGTGGAGATGAAAGCGAGGACGGGCAAGTCACCCGACTTTGCTGATGCCGTTACGCTGGTGGTTGAGATGGCCAGAAGGCTGGGAGGGTACGCTACCGCGCACCGGCCCACCAACGGGATGACCAGCTGGGACAGTATGGTCAGAGAGTACGACAGCATTTATCACGATACTTTTTCTGGCGTATGAAAAGGATCATTGAAACCAGCGTCGTTCCAGCTGGCGGGTACAGCTACACCCAACCGGAGACGGGTTACAAAATAAACTCCAACAACTTTTCACAGTTGGTAGCTAGGGTGATTGACCACCGTAAAGCCAACAACCTCCCCGTACCGTTTAACGTACAAGACGAAGTGGAGGCAGCGGTTTGTAAGGAAAAGCCAGAGCTTTGTAAGGATGAGAAGCCAGTTCCCCCAGTTGGCAAGCCGCTTACGCTTGATCTGGCTATACGCTTAACAAGAACTCTCATTGCAGCTGGGATGAAGCGAGCAGACCAAGAGGAAGCCAATCGAAGGGCGGAGTTGTGTGTTGGTTGTGAGGACAATGTGGAACCTCAAGGGTGTAGTGGTTGTAGCAAGAGCGTCATTAAGAAAGCCGTCGAGTTCATCGTAGGGGGTAGACAAACTCCGCACGACAGCTCCCTCAAATCGTGTAAGCATTGCGGGTGTTTTAACGCAGCGCAGATTTGGATGCCCCTAACTGCGCTGCAAAAAACTATATCCGAAGAAGAGAACGAAGCTTTACCGGCACATTGCTGGAAGAAGATATGATTAACAGCAACTCGCTGCCATTAGAGAACATTGACGAGTCCGGCGCACCGCCGGAAACAAGACTGTCTACACCGGAAGCGGTTGTGGATTTGGTTCAAATGCTGATACGCGGCGACGAAGAACGCAGCCGCATACGAGCAAAAGTCAAAGGAATCGTAGACGGCAACCCTCCGTACAGCTCGGCCCAGCTGCGTAAGACCGGCCAAGCCTATCGAACCAACGTCAACTTTCGGGAAGCGGAAGCCTTCTTTTCAATCGCGCTAACTGCGTTCTACGATATTTTTTCAGAGACACCGACTTACGCCACAATCAAAACCAATACGGGCAACGATGCCGAGCGAGTGAATTACTCGCGTGTCATCACCGAGGAGTTTGATCGGTTGCAAAAGAAGGATCGTGAGTTTGACTACACGATGCAGCTCTCACAGCACGAAATGGTTTTGTTTGGAGTGGGGCCGCTCACCTTTGAAAGCCCCACCAGCTGGCGAGCTAGGGCAATTAAAGCCGGTGATCTTCTCATACCGGAGAACACCCGCAGCAACCCCAACGACTGGGAGGTTGCGGTGGTTCGCCGTCGCTACCAAGCCCACGAACTTTATGGCTACATTCGCGACCCAAAAGCCGCAGCCAAAGTTGGCTGGGATGTCGAGGCGACCCGTAATTCGATCGTCGATTCGGGGCCGGAAGAGTACCGAAGGCATAATAATTGGGAGTGGCATCAGCAGCGAATTAGAAACAACGATCTGCACTACTCGGCGCAATGCAGCTTGATTAACTGCGCTCACGTCTACGTTCGGGAGTATCCGAAGGGGGATGAAACCGAAGGCAAGATCAGCTGCTATATCGTCCGAGAAGAATCCGGCGCGAGTTTCCTCTACAAATACATTGGTAAATATTCCAGCTGGGAGGAAGTGCTGCACCCGATGTACTACGACAAAGGGGATGGCCAGCATCACAGCGTCAAAGGTTTGGGTGTTAAGATGTATCCGGTTGTGGAACTAAAGAACCGCCAGAAGTGTCATATGATTGACGTGGCGGCGACAGCCAGCTCGATGCAGCTGCAAGCGGAAACCCCAGAGGCAACGCAGAAAGCCAGCGTTGTGCAGATGGGGCCGTATTCTATTTTACCGTCCGGCTATCGGGTGGTTCAGCGTCAGTTTAGTGGGATCGCAGATGCCCCGATGGCGGTGGATCGCGAGCTAGAGAACGTGATGCAGTCCAATCTCTCGCAGTATCGCCAGCGGTTGGATAAGCCCCAAGGCAACCCCAAGACAGCTACGGAAGTCCAAGCAATTGTGCAGCAAGCCAGCGTGCTAGGTAAGACCCAGATCGCTCGCTACTACCAACAGCTGGATCGGTTTTTTGAGGAACGCTACCGGAGGGCAGCTGACCCGAACGTCGTTGATCTGGATGCAATCGAGTTCCAAAAACGGGTGCGTGAACGTGGAGTGCCAGCTGAAGCACTACGGAATGTTGACTATGTTCAAGCCTCCCGCAACTACGGCCAAGGGTCAGCTTTCCTTCGACTCCAGACAATCACCGGCCTAATGCAGATTAGTGGTCAGCTGCCGGAGTCTGGGCGTGATGCTTTGATTCGCGATTACATCGCAGCTCTGGCCGGTCAGCAACAAGTTGGCCGGTATATGGTGCAACCGGAGCAAGATGTTTATGCGAAGGATCAGATTGCGGAAGCCAACATCGAGAACGCGGTGATGCAAACCGGCAACCCCGTTGTCATTACCGACTCTCAGAACCACGTCCTCCACTCGCAGACACACTTGGCGAAGGGCGGCGAAGTGGCACAAGCAATTCAGCAAGGGGGCAACGCCGCCGCTGCCGCAGATTTCTTTGGAATACTGATCCCTCATATCGAGGAACATATTGCACAGCTGTCAATGGACGAGGGCCGCAAAAACGATGTGAAGATGCTGACCGACCAGCTTCAAGAGCTGGCTGGATTTGCAAACGAGGTGGCCAATCAAGTCGCACAGCAGATGCAAGAGCAGCAAGCCGCAGCGGAACAAGCCCAAGCTGGGCCGTCAGCTGATGAGCAGATGAAGATGGCGGCTATGGAAAGAGAGGAAGCGCGTAAGGATGCAGCACTTCAAGCCGAGCTTGAAAGGGGCAACGCCAAAGCACGCCAAGAGATGGCTTTAGCTGACGCGAAAGCGGCGGCAAGTTTGTAGCAATAATAAAAACAAAAGAGACAACAAATGTTATTGGTTATTCCTTTTTGCATAAAGGACTGTAAATCCGCGTGGAAGAACATCACTTGGGCGCACGAACTTGAGGGGCAGCTTCCGTTTGATTGTTTACTTGCCTACGACTCGGATGTTCCAGAGGCGGAGGTAAAGAAGATTGATGAGGTGGCCAAGCATACTTTTAAGAATGTCAGCCATATCTGTTACGGGGAATGGATGGGAAACCCCAGCTGGCCCAACCCGCAGAACTACGCTTTCCAAACAATCGCTTGGCACGTCATAAACAATCTAAAGCAGCCATATCTTTTTTGGGAGCCGGACGCTGTTCCAATAAGGGAAAGGTGGGCGCAGGATATTGCTGACGAGTACGCAGCCTGTGGAAAGCCTTTTCTTGGTCACATTGTTCACGGGGCGTTCCGCCCCAACTCAATGCACTTGAATGGAGTCGCCGTCTATCCTCCAAATCTACACGAATACTCTGTTGGATTGATGATCCCACCGGAGGGTTTGGCTTGGGATGTAGCTGGAGCTGACGGTGTAGTTCAAAACGCACGCCACACCAGCTTGATAATGAATGTCTGGGAGATAGACGGCTGGAATAAAATCGTCAGAAGCGGTGGGATTGTTCCTAGTTTTCCAGACCAAAAAGTAGTGGAAGCTGTTGTGGATTTTGAGGCGGCTTTGTTTCACCGATGCAAAGACGGCTCGTTGGTTGACCAGCTGAGAATGCGAAGGGGAACAAAAAGCAACAGCAAGCCGATGAAGCAAAAGAGCAGAAAGAAAGAGCGTGCATAAAGTCTTTACATACTTTGAGCCGATAGACGAGGTCGAGGATTCGTCGGGCCAGCAAGCGATGATTGAGCATTGGTCTGCCAGCTGGGCTAAAGCTGGCTGGTATCCGATTATTCTTGGGTTGGCTGATGCGGAGATGCACCCGATGTTCGATGAATACATTGAGTCGGTTAAGAGGTTGCCAACTGTGAACCCAGCTGCATACGAGCTGACGTGTTACAAGCGTTGGATGGCGGTGGCGTGCCAAGGGGGCGGGTTTATGTCTGACTACGATGTGGTCAACTACGGCTTTACCGCACGCGATCCACAGTCTGATTTGTGTTTGTACGAGCAAGGCAATACGGGGGCGGTTGTTCCCTCGGTTGTCGGCGGGACGGCAGCTGGATTTCTAAATGCGTGCCTCTGCTTTGCCACTTGTAAGGTTGACGATGTGACTTATGACCACAACGGAACGATGCACACCAGCGATATGGTGGTAATGCAGAAAATGGCGCACCGTTTAATTTATTCAGTCGCTCCGCACGTCAAGCAGTACGGATGCGAGGATTGGGACAACGCAGAGCTGGTACATTACAGTCACGAAACAACCAGCAAAACAAACCGCATCGAGTGTATGCGAACAGCGAGAGGAATATGAACTTAAACGAATGGACACAAACAGCTGCGGCAGTTGCCAACGCTAGGGTCTTAATGGAGGGACAAACCTTCAAAGAGATGATGGAAGTAATGCGAGACGAGATGCCTTTAGTGCGTGTGCCTCTCGCGTTCGGGGCAAGTGCGACTGACTTCGCTTATGCCCACGGAATGCAAAAGGGATACGAGTTTGCATTAAAAGTTTTGAAGGCGATGGGCGAATCCGCACCGGAGCTACCAAAGGAACCAGAAGCAACATTTAGTTCAACTAACAATGAGTGATACAGTAGAAGCCAATCCGGCGGCTATAACAGGCAAAGCGGGTTTGTTACCGGAGACAAACACAGAGATTAGCAGTATGGCCGATGCCTTTAAGGCGGCTATGTCTGAAGACCCAGCACCAGCTGAAACACCAGCTGAAACGGCCCCAGAGCCAGAGGCTACGGCAGAGCCGGAAGCCGAGGTTAAGGAGTCCCGAAGTGCGAAAGACTTCAAGCTAATCAAACAAGAGCGCGACGAAGCGAAGGCGCAGATCGAGCAGATGCAAGCCAAGCTGACTGAGCTGGAGGCTGCGGCTGGTGATACGGAAAAGTATGACCAGCTGAAAGCTGAGTTTGACGAAATCAGCGGAGCGTTAAGCCTCTCCAATCTGGAACGTCACCCGAAGTTTCGGGAGCAGTTCGTCAAACCGATCGAGTCGCAGATCGAGAGGGCGCAGAGTTACGTTGCCGAGGAGGATCGGGCGCAGCTGGCGAAGGTATTAAAGATGCCGATAGGCGAAGCACGCGCCAACGCGCTGGACGAGCTGACCGGCGAGCTACCCGCCTCACGCCAAGCCTACTTGCAAAGCGTGGTCAACCGGATCGACGAGATTTCGTTTGATCGGGATAAGCAGTTAGAAGATTCCAGAGCCAGCTACGACAAGCTGGTGGAGGAGGAGCAGCTGGTTAGCGAGAACAAGTCTGCGGAGCGAAACAAAGCTTTGGAGAAATCTTTTGGCACGATGCTAAAAGAGGCTCAAGACAACATCCCGATCTACCAGCTGCGCGAAGGGGATGAGGAGTGGAACAGCGGCGTACGCGAGCGGGTTAACTTGGCCAAGAAAATTCTTATGGAGCAAAACTCCTTTGAAGATGCGGCGACCGCAGCGTTGTGGGCGGCTAGTGGCGGTGCGCTGGTTGAGCAGAATGCTGGGCTGGTGGAACACAACCGCCGCTTGCAAGCTGAGATTAACCAGCTGAAGGGCGCAGAGCCGGAGGCTTCTGGGTCAGCTGGTGGAAAGCCGCAGCCTGTGAAAAACAGTTCGTTCAGCGACCGCGTACTCGGCGAGCTGCGTGATCTGGGCATAAGGGGCGCAAAATAATTATACGGCCACGGGGCTGTGGGCGGGGGTACTTTCTTCTGTTGTCTCAGTATCCTCGTTAGTTGCACCTCTGGCTGGCTGCGCCCACGGGTAGCCAGCTGCCGTTTTTCTTTCACAAACCGTTTGACGGTTTCTTCTAATCATCGCAAAAGAGAATTGCGCTTTGAGTTAGGCGCATAAACTAAACTCACATTTAGCCCTAACGCGACTGGCAATCGCACTTGGCCATATCGGGGTTGGCCTACCGAATGAGAGGTATGATGCGTCCTTCCGAGTGGAAGGGGTTGTGTTGTGCTATAACTGTAATCTTTTTTTTTGAAAGGAAATTATTATGGCTTGTTCAGATGTTTTTGATGCTTTCGCGATTGCCACGGAAAACTTATCCGATGAGGTTTATCGCAATGCTTCTTATCGTTCCGTTTGGCTTAACGCTATTCCTCGCGGAACTTTTGAGACGGGTGCTGGAACCGTTAAGACTACGTTCGCAATTGAAAATAGCGAACCAGCTGCGGATGCAGAAACTTGGTCACAAATCACCAACTCAGATGTAGTTGGCGGAAGTGGGTCGGCTGCGGGTTCGTGTGCCAGTACCTTTAATGACGTAGAAGTGGGCTACACCAGCCGCACTTACAACCCAGAAGAGTTTGCGCTTCAAGGCCCGATTCTTTGTAAGGACGATCTTATCTACGATCACAACGTAGACACATTCCTTCGTGCTTACATCGAGGAGATGACCAAGAGAGCGCAGCGCAGCTGGGAGAAACGCTACGAAGAGCTTTATATGAAGTTCGCTTCCAAGCTCTCCGTAGGCAACGGCGCAACGATTGTTGATACGGAAAATACTATTACCGATATTGACTTCGGAAGTTCTGGCGGAGTTGCCACATCCACACTCACCCAACAGCTGCTCGATCAAGTCGCTGTTGAGTTGATTGATCGTGGGGCGACTAACCCCGACAGCAACGGGTTCATTACCTTTGGTGAAGACGGCCCCGTATTCCCGCTTCTGGTTGGTTTGGAAGCTTCTCAACAAATCGCGTTGAACAACGCTGATTTGCGTCAAGACTTCCGCAATGCGGAGTCGGGTCAAGGAGCAACTGCCGAGCTAATGAGCCGGATGGGTGCTACTCGGATGATTAAAAACTTCCGTCACGTTCCAAACTTGAGGCCACCGCGTTTCACGTTTGCGGAAGTGGGGAATAAATACACCCGCGTACCGACCTACCTTATGTCCTCTGCGACAAAGGGCAAGAAGGCGGTTCTTAATCCGGCCTACGTCACCGCACCTTACGAGGCTGCGATCGTTCTGAACCCCAATGTGTTTACCTCGGAGATTGTTCCGCCGGTAAACGCAGCTGGTGGTGTCAGCTGGAATCCAACATCCTATATGGGTGAGTGGAAATGGGTAACTGGTGGCAGCAAGATTCAGTCTCCGGCCAACGATTGTGTTGATCCGCTGGACAAGCTGGGTCGCCACTTCGCGGAGTTCAAACACGCTCCGCGCCCAGAGTTCCCGAACTACGGGATGACGCTTATCTTCAAGCGTGCCTGTGGAACCAGCGGTTCTGTTAGCATCACAGATGTGACAGCTTGCAGTAGCTAATATACTCAGCTGGCGGCTCGTCCAACGAGCGGCGGGTCGCCAGCTTTTTTTAATAACTTTAAGTTGAAGCAGTAGAAAAAACTTATGGACAATCCAACTATCTATTCCGACGGAGTATTAAACTCCATTCAAGACTCTCCTCTCCGCGTACAAAACAAAATATTGGGTGCGCTAAAGAATATGGGAGGAACCTCGCTGACAATCAGCGGCGATAGTATTTACGATGCAAACACTACGGGCCAAGCTCCGCTTGGGGTAAACACAGCTAGAAAATTTTTCTCTATCCAGAACGTAGGAACCGAAAAGGTGTATATCCGGTTTGGTTCAGCTGTTGTTACTAACATAGAGAGTTCAGCTAACCCAAGATTTTCTTATATTCTTTCGCCAGCTAGTGGCGATTATGAAGGCGACGGAGGCGTGCTGACAATCGAGGGGTACACAGGCTCAGTCTACATCAAGACAGCTAGTGGAAATTCAAAAGTAATCGCTACTGACTTCACCTAATGAGCAGAGCAACGGTCACAACATTTGGGCGCGGCGTATCGTTTGTCGCCAGCGGAGAAACCGGCACACAAGCCAACGAGTTTGAAGCCGCGATCAAGTCGGTCACATCGTCCACGACAGTCGGTGCAGTTTTCGTCTACGACACACGCAACGATTCAGACGGTGGCGCGTGGAGGAGGAAGTCCGCGGGACTTTCTTGGTTTGACGAAGACTTGAACACCGCAACGCGAGGCGGACGGCGTGAGTTTCCGTCAGTTGCGCTGATTGTTGCGGATAATGCAACCGATGAAACGCTTACCGTCTACGACCTCGACGACCCAGCGATGCCGGTTTGGATGGTGTTTAATGTCGGCGGCAGTTCTCCCGCACAGTATATGCTGGGAGAAACTGCTTGGGGTAACATTAACGCAGTCACGGCATTAAACGGGCGAATTTATTTGGGACGCGCTACTGGCGGTCTTGTTGAAATTGATTTCGTAAACGATTATGCAAATCGGGTTAGCACCGCTGGCCAACACCGTTATGGGTCAATCGCAAACCGAAACGCTGACTCAGGTGATCATATACGTGACACATCTATTACGTTGGTGAATATCGTCGTCAACGACGTAGCCGCAACCGTTTTAGATGGCGCAGAAATAGGTGCGCTTGATTTGCCAATTCCTACGGTTGCAGTTGCGACTGACGGTGGAGTGTCGGTCATCCACGCGAATGGCAGCGTGTATGACATTCGCCCCTCTAACACTACTTACGCATATTCAAACAACGTCGCGTTTACAGAAGACAATCGAATTGTTTTTAGCGCAGATGCCAGCAGCAACTTAAACGTGCCTCGGCTAATGTATAACCAGCCGATACCGTATGCAGATGATACATCATTGGATTGGGGAACGACTAACGCTGCCAATAAAGATTTTGCCGTAGTGGCTGGATTTGTTCCCAATGTTGCTATTTCTGGCGCGGGAATTTCCAAGCGAATTGTCGGCAACAAGTTTGACGCATTCGCAAGTGCCAATGGACTATCAATAGCTAAACGCAACACCGGCAATTTTACTGAAAGTTTGGTTGCGAACGTCACCAGCGACTACAACACCGGCTATATGCTGGGTGATATTCGGTTTGCTGGGTTGGCGAATCATTGGCACAACGACCGTTCGGTTAAAGGCAACAATTTATCAGAAAACGGAAGCATCTCGAATGCAGTTGTAGCGACTGATGCTGAACTTCGTTACTACTACGGTTTTGACGCAAGCAACTATTTAAGCAAAGACTTATCCAGCGACACCGACTTTGATTTTGGGACTGGTGATTTCTCTGTGATGGTGTGGTTGAAAACATCAGATACAACACGCCAAACGGTGTTTCAATGGTATGGGTCTGGTTCATTATATTTTCAAATGCAGCAGATGGAAAGCACCGTTAATTCTGGCGAGTTTCGGTTTCAGATGGCCGATGGTGGCGGTGCAATTTATGCAACGTCAACTAGCAACTACGATGGTAATTGGCATCAAGTTGTTGGTGTTCGAGACGGAGATGTTTTGCGAATTTATGTAGACGGAAAACTCGCTGGAACACAAACCGGCGCAGCGTCAATGGATTTTGATTCTGCCAGCACGACACTTTATGTCGGGCGTGAGAGTGGTAGCAGTAACACTATGGACGGCGGCTTGTCGTTGTTAAGGTTCTCAGCTACCGCGCCAACGCCGCAACAAGTTGCAGACATCTATCGCGCAGAAGCACCGTTGTTCCGAGCGGGTGCGAAGTGTCTGCTTCAAAGTGATAGCGGCAGTCCCAACTTGGTTAACGATTTGTCTTACGACTCAACGACTGGACTTCTACACGCATACCAAGGCGGCACAAACACAGCAGAAACCCGTTTTAAAGGTTTAGAGGCGGTTGATTCATACGGTGCGAAATCAGATGGGTGGAGTGCTTCTGGCGCAACTGGCGGCGTAGCTGCGGGAGGGGTTAAGGCAACATATAGAGCGGCAGCTACCGGCGGCGTAATCGTTGACCTCCCAGCAATAGACGTTCGCGGCGACATCAACACCGCCGACAGCAAGCTGCCAGATGACGGGAAGCTGCATTTCACCGGCGTGACTACGGATGCGACGAAACTGAAAATCCCAATTCTGCCGCTTGCGATAAATGAGTCTGCGACAGTTGACGTAAAATTCAAAGGTCAACAATACAACACGCCAGACGGTGAATATCTGCAAGCGCGTATAGTGCGAACAATAGGACGATTAGCAGACGGTTCAATGAGTTATCGCACAGCAACCTACACGATAATTGACGAAACCACTTCAAGTATGGACGCCGATATAAGTGCGGTTGGAACAAATATAACCGCTGAAGTAACCGGTAAAGCTGCGACACGAATTGTGTGGGAAGTAGAAGTCGAGGTGCAACGCATCAGCGAGAAACAATACGAACGATAGGAATTTAAAATGGCATCAGAATTAGAAGTAGGGAAAGTAAAAGCCGCAGACGTAGAACTTAACGCGACCGACTATCATCTCAAATTGCAGGATGGTGCTGGAAACCCTTGGTACTTGCGCGCACCAGACGGTGAATTACGAATGCACTTGAATGGCTCGGGCGATGCATTAACTTTTAACACTAGCGGCAATATAACAACCAGCAGCGATGGAATTGCGCTAAAGCTAGACGGCAGCAGCAACACCACCCGAGGTATTTTTATCCGCAACACCGGAGGGTCAGCGCACGGGTATTTGCACACAGATGGCAATTTGAAAATTATTGCCGAAGATTCGGGTAAATCGATTTCGTTCTATACTGCAAATGATGGTAGTGGAACTGCCAGATTGACTATCGGAAGCACCGGCTTGGCCACGTTCAGCAATGGCATCCTCACTTCAGAAAAAGGCATTTTAAGCGGCACAGTTTTAATCGCTGACGATGCAGTCACAACAATCACACCGGCACGTAAAGGCGGCTTTATGAAGCTGCTAGTTGATAGCGCAACTGCCGAAGCAGGTGAATACCCGCAAGAGACATTTTCGGGGGAAGTTTTCTTTGACTGCGGGACTTCGTTGCATATTGCAAAAAGCACCGGCATGAGTAGCGTTGATTTAGATGTGTCAACCAGCAATGTCACCGGCACAACCGGAACAGATGGGCATGTGACGATTGCTGTTCAAGCTGGAGTCATCAAAATTGAAAACCGCAGCAACGGAGAAAAACGCTTTAACTACTTTTTATATTGCTAAATGACAGCTACTCAACATCCAACACTTGAAAATCATTGGCTCGTCAACGAGACGCAAACCGTCCAGCAGACAACGACCGATGAAGAAGGCAACGAAGTCACGACCGACGTTGAGGTTGTGACAGCGCAGCACTTGGTAGCGTGTGCGCCAGATGACTCAAGCGCGGAACGTGCCATTGAAATAGCATCAGCAGAACCAGCAGGAGACTCCGAATGATTAGAAGCACCGACATCCAGCCAGACACCTACAAAGGCGGCGCATACTTGAGGCGGTGGAGTATCAACGAGAACGGCCAAGCGGTATGCGTGGAAGACGCTTATCCCGTAGCCGACACCGAACAAGCTACCCTCGACGCGCAAAGCGACCGCAATGGCAAAATCAAAGGTGCGCTCGCAGACGTTGAGGCGTTGGAGGCAGCGCGGCTAGTTGCTGAACCAGAGGGAGACGTTCCCAAGACCGTTACCGAGACTGATGCAGAGGGGAACGAGACGGAACGACCGTATCAACCTTGGGCCGAATATGATGCGGCACAAGTTACGATTGCTGGTGCGACAGATTTGATGGGCGACTTTGAAGTGGTTCGCAAAGGTAAGCCGAGTGAGACGTTGCCGGTGATGATCGAAGTGGAGAAGCCCCAGCTGGACGAAGAGGGCAACCCGACCGGAGTTGTTGACGTTGTGCTGGAGGTGGACGAGGAGGCAAAGCCGGAGGCTAATCCCGACTACGCCAGCTGGTCAGCTGCTTGGGAGTCGGTAAAGGTTTTGAATGACTAGATAGGGTAGGAGGATGGGTGGATTCGGAAACGATAAAAGAACTGGGCTTCCCGATCGCAGCGTCGATGGCGTTGGGATATTACATTTGGAGGATGACCCAATTTCTTTTGAAGGATTTGAAAGATTCACTAACCGACAACCGAGAGATTCTCATTAAATTAATAGACTCGATCAATGCAATTAAATCCGATCAAACACATCGAATCTGCGAGCTGGAACAACGGGTCGCGGAGATGCGGGAACAACATCGTAATTTCAATAATATGCTTGTTGGCCGCGGGAGTGGGTCAAGGGTGTATCAAACTCGACAACGTGAAAACGATGGAGATTGACACCCCGTTTGCTGATTTTGAAATAGTAGGCCACGACAAGCCGGAGGAGTAGCTGTGCTGACGATGGACGATGTTCGCGTGGGGATAGCTACCGCAGCTGGTTTGACAAACTGGATGCTAAACATCGACATCGTTTTGCAGTTGGCAATTTCCGTAGCCTCGTTGGTTTACATTGTACTAAAAGTGCGGGAGCAGCTGAAAAAAAATGGCAAAAAAGACTAACCCCAAAGCTTCGATGAAGTGTGGCGAGGTTCGTAAGAGCAGCCGAGCTGATAAAAAAATAATGAAGCTATACTGCGTGGACGGCGGCAAGAAGCTGGTACACGCGGGGGCGAAGGGATACGGCAACAACTATTCTGACGCAGCCAGAAAGAGTTTTAAAGCGCGGCACAACTGCTCCGAAGCGAAAGCCGGAACCGCACGACACCTAGCGTGTACCGAGCTATGGTCGAAAGGTGGTCGCAAAACCAGCAACCCGAAAAGTCGTAAGGGCAAATACTAATGGCAGCTAAACGCAGAGACGCTTGTTATCATAAAGTGAAAAGCCGCTACAAAGTGTGGCCTTCCGCGTATGCGAGTGGCGCGTTAGCTAAATGCCGAAAGGTTGGGGCTGCCAACTGGGGCAACAAAGCCAAGAAAAAGTAATGGCGGTACGAAAGTCAGCTGAAGGAGCCGCTCTCAAGCGTTGGTTTAAAGAGGGCTGGGTTAACACCAGAACTAAAAAAGCGTGTGGGGATGCGGACGGCGGCTACTGTCGGCCAACCAAGCGGGTTAGCTCAAAAACACCAAAGACGCTGGGCGAAATGTCCAAGTCGGAGGTGAGTCGAAAAGCTTCGGAGAAAAAGCGGAAAGGCCGCGCAACTCCAGCTAGAAGAAAAAAATAATATGCCAGTAGGTAAATCATATAAGTTCAAAAAGAAGGGTTCGGTAATGCCGGACAAGAAAAAGAAGCCAGCTAAAAAGTCAGCCGCTAAATCAAAACGTAAATACTAATATAATTTATTATGATAAAGAGTAAAACTGTGTGGACTGGGTTGGCTGGTATTCTGACCGCCGTTGGCGGTTACTTTACCGGAGAGCTGGAGCTGGGCGCAATGTTGCAGCTGGTACTTACCAGCGGTTTGGCGATCTTCCTTCGGGCGGGTGTGCAGAAAAGCACCGATGCCGCGAAGGCCGCAGCTGAATCCAGCTCGGATGTAGTCAGCTAGTCAGCCGATGGGCTGGCTTCTTAAACTGCTTGGGTCAATCGGAGACTTACGCGCTCTGATTGCCCAGCTGTTTAAAATTCAGAAGGATGTCACCGCGAACAAGAGACAAACTGCGAAGGACGATCGGGTGGATGATGCCATCAACGCTGCTATTTCTCGCGGCAAGCTGCACGACCGTCCAGCTGAACAACAGCGAAAGGCTGATTGAGCGGCATCCAGCTGGGTTCACCGATGCGGTCAACGCCTCCACCAACGCGACCGAGTTCGTTCGGGATGCGTTGAAGACGATCAATCGGCTTGAGAACGTGATTGAGCGGCAGTAGTCGCTGCAAATCCAGCTATGCTAGGAGCCACGACCTTTGCGTTCTTGGCGTAGACGCGGTGGATCGCAGCTGAGTTGTGTCCCAGAGCCACCATTGCCAGCCGCTCCGGCATCCCAGCTGAGAACGCTCTCTCGGCCCAAGCGTAGCGGTAGCTGTGCAGCGTCACCCCCTTAATGCCCAGCGTGTGGCATTTGCGCCGAAAGATCGTGGCTCTGTCCTTACTGTCCATCCTCTGGATTGAGGGGAGGAAATACCCGCTGGTTCTCCCAGCTGCCACCGAGGCCAGCATCTTCTGAAGTTCGGGCGACAGCTCTTGGGCGGCACGCACGCCGGTCTTCATCCTATTGTAAGTGACAACGCCACCCGCCAGCTCCTCGATCCGAAAGTTGGCGGCATCAGACTGAGCCGCTCCGGTTTCCCAGAGGATTTCGAGGAAGGTTTTCCAGCGGGTTGTGCCGAGGTTCAAACCTAACCTTCGATGCTCCTCCTCGGTGATCGCACGCCGCTCAGATTTGGCCGGTTTAGGCCACATCCTTTTGGGGAGAATAGGGTGGGTAAGTAGCCCCACTTCGATGGCTAGTTTTTGCAACGTGCCAAGGTAGACGTAGGTCTTCGTACCCCCCACTTTGAGCAGCTCCAGAAGGTCGGTTCCGGTGGTGGCTTGGATAGGGGTGGACTTCAGTTTGTCCCAGCGTTTATTGCCTAATTCGCGCAGCTTGCGCTCGACGGTGGCAGCGCATCCGGTCTGGACGAATGTGCAGATGAGGTTATCCCAAGTGACGGTATTCATTTTGGTTTTTTATTTTTTCAAGTTGTCCTCAAGCGCGGCGTATGCTTTCTTCCTCCTCGCCGCTGGACGGCGAGGTGGCCAAGTGGTAAGGCAAGGCTCTGCAAAAGCTTTATCGCCGGTTCGATTCCGGCCCGTTGAGCAACCCTCCAATGCCCCTACCGGCTGTTAGAAGATAGCGCATTTCGCGCTTGAAGAACCCCAATTTTATATGTTGAAAAAATTATTTCAACTTTTTTAAAAAAAACTATTGACGGGTGGGAGGCCACAAGATATTTTCACTCCAGCAACTTTAATTTCTTATGCCTAACCGACGCGATCCAGACAAAAAAAAGCTGAACGCTTGGATGTATGAGGAGGATATAAACGTCCTAAAGGAAGTTGCCAAAAAGAGAGGTATTACGCTCACCGATCTGCTCAACGAGTTGGCAGATGATTTGAAAAAGCGTAACAAAAAACAGAAATAAAATAAGTATCAGTATGAGCCAAGGAGAAGAAGTTACAAACGAGGATCGCAATGCGTATGTGGATTTCAAAGAGGGACAAAACGAGCGGAAGGCTCAACACCACGACGATACTAGCCAGACGTTGAGGCTCGTTCGTATCGGTTTATTTTTGGGGAGTATGTTTGCGCTCGTTGCGCTTTCAATTTACGCATTTGAAAAACTGGGTGACAAATCTGAAAAGCTTGCGAAACGATCTGCGGACTATTATTTCTACCAAACTGCCACGTTTGAGCTGGCTACCAATGAGGGGTTTAACCATTCAGCCAGAAAACTTTGTTCTTATTTGAACAAAAAAGGCAAGCAGCGCAGAAAGTATGCTCAGAAGGCCAGAGAGCTGGGAGCGTTACTGACTGCCCAACGGTTAGAAGAGGGGTGCGGCGGGGATTGTAAAAGTTTGGCGGACAACAAATAGTTTTTTTAAAACGGTGGCCTCCCACCTATTGGGCGGTGGCCTCCCACCAACAAATGAAACAAAAGAAAACAAAAGGGCTGGCGGTGAGTCAGCGAACTCATCAAAAGCTAAAGGTCTACTGCGCCAAGCTGGGCGTAAAGATAAACGAGACTGCGGACAAAATGCTACGAGAGGCTCTGGCCAAATGAGTTCCCCCGTAGTCATAGGATTGTCAGGCAAATCTGGCCACGGGAAAGATGAGGTCTGCCGCATCGCTCGCCGCCTACTGCGAGGCAAGCGGATTGAGCGCGAGGCGTTTGGCGATTTGCTAAAGCAGCAAGTTGCGAAGGCAGTCGGCTTCGATGTGGATTTCGTCGAGGCCCAGAAAGATTTCTTCCGACCACTCCTCCAATGGTGGGGTACTGAATTTCGGAGGAACCTCTGCGGCAATGACTACTGGGTCAACCGAATGCGAAAGCAGCTGAGTCAGCATCGTTTGATGGACTACATATTTATCACCGATGTTCGATTCCCAAATGAGGCCGAGCTGATTCGTGAGAACGGAGGGGTGGTGGTGCGAGTAGATCGAGGCGACTTCATCGCCGACGAGAATGCCAACAAGCACGCCACCGAAACGGTTATGGACAACTACGAATTTGATGAGGTCATCCGTAATGTCGGTGATCTCAAGCATCTGGAGTTGGCAGTTAAACAATTTCTCTCGTCGTCGCTGGCTGAAGTAAGTCTGCGAGGCGAGTGAGAAAACCTAAATAGAAATAACAAGAGAGGAATAAATATATGTTCTTAAATGCAACGGAAAGTGCGGCGAAAGCCGACTTTGAAATCCACCCGAAAGGGGTGGCAAACGGGGTCTGTGTTGAAGTGGTAACACACAACAAAAAGACCGGCGAACCCTTCACCAATAAAACGGCTGACGGGGAAATAAAACAGCGGATTATTCTGGTGTTCCAGACAAACAAAACAACCACCAACGCTGACGGCGAGGCGGTGCATTGCGTTTTTTGGGACTGGCACAATGTGCCCCAATCATTGGCCAACGAGAATAGCTCGTTGCACAAGCGGTTAAAGGAGTGGGAGGTTGAGATTAAGAACTTCAACACGAAGGAGGATTTTGAATCCGCCGTCGTTGGTCGCCCAGCTACGATGATGTTCTCGCACAATACGAGTGAGAAGACGGGCAAGACCTACTCCAATCTGACGGCTTGCGCTCCGCTGGAGGAGGGTACTGAGGCGTTCGTAGCGAAGGACTACAAAGCCTACAACGAGGTTCCGTTCTGATGAAGTTTCTCAGCGCAGAACCTACGAAGCGCGAGACAAACGGTGACGGCGGTCATTGGTACTACCCCGATGGCCGCCCTCTCCACACCGTCCCGAAGAAGGACGGTAGTGGTGAGAGGAACACCACCAAAGCGGACGCTCGCAAGCTGGGATTATTTCCCAGCGTGACGGCGATTACAAAGGTGATTGCCAACCCAAGCCTCGATCGTTGGAAGCAAAACCAAATGCTCGATGCTTGTGTAAATAATCCTATTGGTGCGGGTGAAGATACTGAGGAGTACGGCGACAAGATGCGCCAGCTGGCTCAGAAGAAAATGATCGACGCTCGCGTGTTCGGCTCGCTGTTTCATAACGCGATAGATGAGCTGAACAAAACGGGATACCTCGATGCTACTTACGACGAAATTAAACCGTTCGTTAAGCACTACATCGAGTGGACTCGCGACAAGCGAGTGTCATTCGTTGATACCGAGTTTGTTTGTGTAAACGAGAAACTCGGCTATGCCGGTCAAGTGGACGGGTTGGCTATCGTAGACGGTAAGCTGACCCTACTGGACTATAAAACCCAAGACGTAAAGGAGGATAAGAACGGCAACCTCAAGCCGAACTTCTATGACTCTTGGGTGTGGCAGCTCGCCGCCTACAAGAATGCCAGCTGGCAAAACAAACCGGCTCGCATTCAGCAAGTGATGAGCGTGGTGCTGTGTAGTCAAAGCCCTTGCTACCCGATCGTGAGAGTGTGGTCGGCGAAGGAACTGTCAAAGGCGTGGAAGTTGTTCAAAGCCAGCTGTCAAATCTGGCAGCTGACCAACAACTTCGATCCAGCCGCCAACGTGAAGCTTCTCAATGGGTAAGTACCAAAGAGAAAAAGGGAAGAGGGGTGAGAGACTCTGGCGTGACGTTCTGCGTGACGCCGGATTCTCCACCGCTTATCGCACCCAACAGTTTAGCGGGAAGTCTCCTTGCGGCTCTGCGGACGTTAATTGTCCAGAGCTACCGAGCATCCACTTTGAAGTTAAAAACGTCGAGAAGCTAAACGTGTGGGCCGCATACGACCAAGCTGTGTCAGATGCACCGGAGGGGAAAGTGCCGGTGGTAGCAATCACAAAGAACCAGAGGGGATTTATCTGCGTTGTTGGTGGTGAAAATCTAATGGAAATTTTAGCAGAGAGCAGTTTAGTTCAGAGTGACGATTGATATTCCAGAAGAGGTGTTGAATAGCGATCTCTCGCTGACTGCGAAGCTGATCGTGGCCACCGCTATGACCTATCCTCACCTCTCAAGAGTTGAGCTAACAAAGCTGCTTGGAACCAACCGGAACACCACCTTCAAAGCGTTAAAAACGGCAAGAGAGAGGGGTGTATATATTAGTACGGGTAGTGTACATATTAGTACGGTTCGTACTAATATATACACTCCAGACCTAGTAGGTCAGTTAGTAGTAGGGGAGAAGGAAACCAAAACCCTAAAAGCCACGACTCCTCCGACGAAGGAGGAGGTGGCGAAATACGGAGCCGAGCTGGGAGCCGCCGGTTCGTTGATCGCAGAATTTTTCACCACCTACGAGGAGCGAGGGTGGATGGCAAACGGCGAACCAATCCGCAGCTGGAAGAAGATGCTGGGTTGGTGGGTACGGAATAAAAAACCCGCTCCGACACAAACCAAAACCAAACCGAGTATCTCCGCAGAGGAGGCTCGGTACTTGATGGACGCAGCCAGCTAAAATGAAACTGCTACTCATCATAATTCTATCTATGAAAATATCACAAAAAATACCGAACGATCGTGATGCCGAACTAGGGCTGATCGGTGCAGCTATCCAGTCGAAATTCGATGACATTCGATCAGCTGGGATAGGCGAAGATTTCTTTCACGACCTCAAGTGTCGGAGGATGTGGAAGCTAATGGAGGAACTGGACAGTAACGGCACAATCATAACAGCGGACACGCTGGGTCATAGGGCGAAGGGCGGCGGAGTTTCAATTGCTTTATCCGACGTACTGGAAGCCGACTCGGCGTGTCCGTCTCCTCTGAACTGGCCCTATTGGGCCGAGGTTTGCGACGAGAAGCGGAAGGCTAGGCTGGTTCAAGAGACTGGCCTACGCCTCGCTGATGAGGCTGGCAAGCACGACAGCATCGACCAGCTGGTGAGCGAGGCGGAGTCGATAATGTTCTCCCTCACCGACAAAGTTTCGACGAAGACAGACAACAGAAAGGAGTCCTTTCAGCGAATAGTAGACACGTTGGAGGAGGCTCATCTAGGCCGAGGAACCGGAGTATCCACCGGCTTCAAGGGCATAGACAAAATCCTCGGTGGGTTGCGTGGCGGTCAGCTGGTCACGATCGCAGCGCGACCCGCCGTGGGTAAGTCTGCGCTGGCCGGTAACATCGCCGAGAAGCTGGTGATGGGTGGCACGCCGGTTGGGTTCTTTAGCTACGAAATGACTGAAGACGAGCTGAACCTCCGAATGCTCTGCTCGCTGTCCGACACAAACTTAATCGGCGACGTGATTAACGGAGGGGTTGAGGTGGCCGACCAGCGACTTCGGATAATGTCAAAGGCTGCGAACGTCGCGCCCAAGCTGAAAGCTGCCCCGCTGCACATCGTTGACAACGGCAACCTCACCGTCAGCCAGATTCGCAGCAACGCTCGTCGCTTGGTGCGGGACGAGGGAGTAAAGCTAATCATCGTTGACTACATCCAGCTGATTAAAGCTGGTAGGGATGATCGCCAAGCACAGCGTCACGTTCAGATCGGCAACATCACAGGCGAGCTGAAACAAATGGCAATGGAGCTTCAAGTTCCGGTCATCGGATTGGCCCAGCTGAACCGAGCGATCGAGGGGGAGAACCGGAGGCCGAGGCTATCCGATCTGCGGGAGAGCGGCAGCATCGAACAAGACTCGGACGTGGTGGCGTTTCTTTATGTCGAAGACCCAGATATGTGGGACGGCCCGAATATGTTGCTCAAGTTATGTATCGGGAAGAATCGAGCCGGTCGCCAAGGCGAAGTCGATCTAGTGTTTGTCCGAAACAAAATCAGATTTGAGAGTGCGTATGACGAACAGCACACCGAATGGCTGAACCGAAGGAAGAAAGAGTTAAGCAGCTAGTGGACAAGACTGTTGAGCTGTTTGACGGAAGGCGAGTCAAGTGGTGGCAGCTCAAGAATCCGCCAAGCGAGGAACGTCTGGCTGACTTTTCTGACATTGAGAAGCCACGAACCAGCCACGCAGCTGAACGCCGAGAGGATTATCAGCGGCGGAAGTATTGGGAGGCACGCGCTAGGAGGTTGTTAGCTGACCCGCGATCAACCAGAAACGATTTAGAAACTGCCGAGCGAGGAACTCGGCACAACGCAGAACTCAACGCTCAGTTGAGGGAGCGGAGAAAAGTGACAAAGAAATAGTTTACACAGCTGGGCATAGAGCCGGTGGATGTCGCCGGACGCGGGGGGTTTTTCTTGGTATTTGGCCCTCCTCATAGTGAACACCAGCTGTCTATTTTAGGAGGATGAGTGGTAGATGAGAAAGGGTTTTCTGAACTGGTTAGTGCGATTGTTGTTCAAGCGGCGATCGACTTCGGGGAGGCGCATCGCTGCGGCCTTATCGAAGAAGACAACAGCGTCAACTCAGCTGAACTTAAAGCTGTACTGCGAAGGGCATACCCAAGCCGATGCCCGTTGCCAAAGTGGATGGAACCCAGCGACATCTACTCAGCCGCCACCTTCCTCTTCTTTAGTCACTCGCTCGATGACATCATCCCAGACAAGTGGGAAGTTAACCCCGACTCTATCCGGTGCGCTATTGTGGCAGCTGCTAAAGCGGGCAAACCGATGAACCATTTTTTTAATTTTGATACCCAATAATATCTTACAAATTCACGATAACTACACCCGCCTCGGTTTGTTTGAGCGGGTATCGGTTGAGCGTTGGAAGCTGCTGAACCCAGACTGGAGCTATCAGTTCATTGAAGGGGGTCAGCTGGTTGGTTACATAAAAGAAACGTGGCCCGAACAGTTCAACCAATACTGTAACTTCGCAACAATCCAAAAGGCAGCCATCCAGCGGATAGCAGCTGTCCATAAATACGGAGGGCTGTATGTGGACTGCGACGTGTACCCGATCAAGATGGTCAGCACGTTCACCGAACCCAAATCAGAAGCCAATTTTTTCAACCTTAAAGATCACTCTAACTACGACGGTGATCTGATTGCTGACTATATATTTGCAGCTGATAAAGGCAGCAAGCTGCTGCTTGAGTTAGGCAAAGAGATATTTAAGCGGAGCCGAGAGAGGACAGTTGAGGAGCTGGGTGGCTGGGCTGGCTACATATACGAGACGTGCAGTATTCACGCATTCTCAGAGGTGGCGTTTGGATCGAAAGCCAAGAGGCAATTCATCGACGGCTGCGACAACCACATCGAGGACTTGAGGGCCAGCCCAATGGAGTGCAACACCTACCACTATTCGACCGAAAGCTGGGTTGAGGATGACCGTTTTAAGCGAGACGGAAAGGATAAGCAGTACGACCAGCTGCAACACCTCGATGTCATCAAAGAGATTTACGGATTATGAACCAAAAGCGAATAGCAGAAACGACGAGTGAGTTTTATGGGGTTAACCTAGCTGAGATGAAAAGCCTAGACCGGCATCAACGAGTGGCTTGGCCGCGCAACGTGTGTATGTACCTCGCAAGCAATCTGAAGTTTAGGAAGAGCGACATCGGTAGGTTTTGGAACCGCGACCGGACGATAGTCTACAACGCGGTGAAGAAGGTTGGGGGAGAGATTGAAGTGGACAAGCGGAGGCTGGGCGAGGTGCAGAAGATCGCTCGCATACTAAAAAAGAAATGATGAGTATTGAATCACCGTATTTCCACACCGGCAGTCACTTTGTTGAGGGGGAGAACTGCGAAAAATGCGGAGGCAACCCTATGCAATGCGATCCGACCAGCCCTTGCGAAAAAGATAACTCGCTTGAGATGGAAGTGCGTAAACATCTGGTCGCTGTGCCGTATGCCTATCGAAGAAAGAAGCCAGAAGAAGAGGAGGATAAATGACAAAGGTTTTCATTACCGGCATCACCGGCCAAGACGGAAGCTACCTAGCTGAGAAGCTATTGGCCAGAGGTTACGAAGTCCACGGGCTAGTGCGCCGAGCGAGCAGCTTTAATACAGCTAGGATCGACCACATCTTTGATCGAGTTCAGCTGCATCGAGGAGATATGACCGACTACCTCTCGCTGCGTTCTGCGCTGAAGTCGGTTAAGCCCGATCAGATTTACAACCTAGCCGCAATGTCTCAAGTACGAGACTCGTTTGCGGTGATGAGAAACACCACGCAAACCAACTTCATAGGCGCAGCTGATCTTATGGCAGCTGCGTGGGACATCTGTCCGAACGCGATGTTCTATCAAGCCAGCACGTCGGAGATGTACGGCAACACCGGAGAGTTTGACGGCGACGGCAACCTCAAGCCGATCACCGAGGACACTCCTCTTCGGCCCGTCTCGCCTTACGGCATCGCCAAGACAGCTGCTCACCACGAAGCCCAACGCTATCGGCATCTTGGTCTGCGTGTCAGCTGCGGTATATTATTCAACCACGAATCGGAAAGACGCGGGAACACGTTTGTCACTCAGAAGATTGCGAAAGCTGCGGCTGAGTTTGCTATCAACAAACGGGAGGACTCGCTGAAGCTGGGCAATCTGGATGCAGCTAGGGACTGGGGATACGCGCCGGACTATGTGGACGCAGCTATTCTTATAAACGAGTACAAGCACGATGACGATTATGTCATAGCTACCGGCCAGACGTGGACGGTTGAGGATTTTCTAACCAAAGCATTTCAGTATGTAGGGCTGGGCGATTATGAGGAGTTCGTCGAGATAGACCAACGACTAAAACGACCCAACGAGCTGTGGGCTTTGCGAGGCGATTACTCAAAAGCGAAAGAAGACTTGGGCTGGTCGCCAGCTGTTGAGTTTCAAGAGCTGGTTCAACGAATGGTTGAACACCAAATAGATAAGAAATACCCGAAATGATTTACAGACAGTCCAAGCTTTGGTGCAAGTACGGGAGGGTGAGTTGAAACGAGTCATTCACATAAACCAACATAAGGTAAAGAGGAACAGAAAAGTAAATGAGCGTGAGCCGGTCATCACCGTTAAGTCTTACAAAAACAATGTTTATTGCAATGAGGTTAAGATACTTGGCCCGTCGAAAGTAGTTTACAGACCTGACAAACCCCTCCCTTGCGGGGCGCATTGCTGGGTTGAAACAGAATCAGAAGTGGAGATAGGGTGAGTGAAAATAAATAAAGAGAACGTCGTAACGTCAGCTGATCTGGGTTCAGTTTACATTGTGCAAAAAGAAATCGAGGTGGTGTTGAGCGGGGATGATCTCAAGCTCTTGCTTCCGTTAGCGGATGACACCGAGGCGGGTAAGATCATAGCTGACCTAATCAAACCAACGTGCAACTACAATTTGGTTTGAACGAGCGCAAGAATAAAGCGAAGGAGTACGAGGGCGAGGTGGTGAAGATCATCGCCGCCGCTCACCCGACGTGGCAAGTCTTTGAGCCTTCAAGCAACTACGCCAGAGTAGACGGGCTAGTTATCGACAACAGAACCCAACAGCTGGAGGCAATTTGGGAAACTAAATGTAGGAACATATCGCTCTCAAAAATCCAGCAGTTTGGGAATGAATTGGTAATTGATTATCACAAGCTGGAATCGCTGCAAGCTGCGAGTCGATTGCTCTGCGTTGATGGCTATCTCTTCACATATCTTTTGGAGGATGGAGTGATTTTAAAAACAAAAATTACGAACGACAAAGGTGAGTATGTCTGTATAAAAAGAGATCAAGAGGAAGAAGGATCAGCTGGCCTAAACAGAGGCACGATCCAGAAGAAAGTTGGGTACGTTAAGATTGATGGATCAACAATCCTATCAACCGGACAGCCAACCGGCTCAATCTGAGCTGAAGGTTTTTGTAGCTGGCCACACCGGAATGGTGGGGCGTGCGGTTCTTCGTCGGCTTCACCAATCCTCCAGCTTGGAGCCGCTTCAGTCTGACGAGCGCATTGACTACACGCTGCCGAACTCAGCCGAGCGGGTGCTGCAAAAGTATCAGCCCGACGCTGTGGTTCTGTGCGCTGCAAAGGTTGGCGGCATCCACGCCAACAACACTTACCGCGCTGACTTCATTCGCGAGAACCTAGCCATCCAGCTGAACTGGATCGAGGCCGCTCACAAGTACGGGCTGAAGAAATTTATACTACTGGGAAGCAGCTGCATTTATCCGCGTGACGCGCTGCAACCGATGATCGAGGAGTCGCTGCTGACTGGATCATACGAGCCAACCAACCAGCCGTATGCGCTGGCTAAGACAGCTGGCATTGAGTTGTGCAACGCTTACCACCACCAGTACGGCGACAACTTCTATTCGCTGATGCCGCCGAACCAGTACGGGCCTCACGATAATTTTCGAGTGGGAGAATCCCACGTCGTTGCCTCGCTGTTGCGTAAAGCATACGAAGCTGTGGATGGCAGCGTGATTGAACTCTGGGGAACCGGCTCACCAAAGCGTGAGTTTATGCACGTCGATGACCTCGCTGACGCGATCACGTTTTGTCTAAAGCGAGTCGATGTTTCGGACTGTGAACCGAACGGCTTTCTAAACGTGGGAACGAGGGAGGAATGTACGATCCGCCAGCTGGCCGAGCTAATCGTTGAGACTAGCGGCAAGCGGCTGACGCTTACGTTTGATCCGGCTATGCCGGACGGCCCACCCCGAAAGGTGATGGACTCAACGAGACTTAAACAGCTGGGATGGCAACACCGCATCAGCTTGGACGAGGGAATACGTTCAGCGTGGCGGTGGCTAGAACCAAACTGGCAACAACCAACGGTTCGCAAATAGATGCGTCCCGTATCCGGCTGGGATCAGCTGGAGAGCTGGCGATTGCCAGCGAGTTGATGTTGAGAGGCTGGGGTGTCTACAACCAGATGATCCCCGATAACTCTGACCCGTTCGATATGATCGCGTCCAAAGGCGACAAGCTGGTACGCATTCAAGTCAAAACGACAGGCCAAATTCAAACGAGCGGAAGGATGCCGAAGTACGTTGTCAGCTGTCGCAAGCGATCGGGCAACGGCGGGTACACCAAGCTAACTAAAAAAGACTGCGACTTCCTCGTAGCTTATATCTACGAGCGAGGCTGGGTTCTTGTTGTTCCAGTAAGATATGTAAGCCCGACGCTCGGAGTTTTCTTTAGAGCAGACGGGGAGCCGGTGGGCAAATGGATAAAGTTCATCGACGCTTGGCATTTGCTGGACAAATGAAAGGCCACACGCTGATCGAGTTGCTGGTGGTTGTTGTGATTTTGGGAATACTGGCGGCGATAAATCTTTCTGCAATCAACAACGCAAAACGCAAAGCTAACGAGGCGTTGTGCAAATCCTACAACAAGCAGCTGGAAATCTATTACCTAGCTGACCCGTACCGAGACGGAACCAGCTTCACGCAGCGAGATTTTATGCAAATGTTTAAGATCAGCGAGAAGTGCTGGGAGTGTCACGCAAGTAGGCCATAAAAAAACCCCCACCAGCCGGAGCCAATGGGGGCATAACGAAAGAGTCAAATACAATGACTCGCTCGGAGTGTGTATAAAACAAAAGATACCGCCAGCATTATTTTAGAACGGTCATCTTGATTTTCAGCAGACCAGCCTCGCAGCTGGCCAGCTTTTCAAAGGCAGCCTTGGACAAATCCAGAGTGCGGCCTTTGACGAACGGGCCTCGGTCGGTGATCGTAACTACCACGAACTTCGGCCCCAGCTGGCAACGAACTCTCGTCCCAAAGGGGAGGGTGCGGTGAGCCGCTGTCATCTCATCGGGGTTAAACAAGCGACCGCTGGCCGTTGGCCTCCCCCGATACTTCTCGCCGTACCAGCTGGCGACTACCTCTTTAGCAGCTGACTTCTCGCTGGTGGAGAAGAGGCTGGCGGCTAGTGCCGCCAACCCCGCTGTGATTGCTAGAGTTTTCATATCTTATTGTTCCCTTCGTCCAGCATCACCACGTTCTCATCTTTGCAGTCGCTTCTCCAACGAGTCTTTCTGGTTGCTGTACCAGCCCAAGGCTTGTTGCCAGCTGCCTTTACAAACTCGGTTAGGTGCGACTCCTTCCTCGCCTTTGTCGCGGTTGTGTGCTTCCGCTTTCGACGTTTAGTTTTCTGCTTCATCGTTGTCGCTCCAGTATTTCTCGCCAAGCAGCTCAAGAACTTCATTGTATTCGCTCACCTCCAGCTCGTTGATGGCTATATCATTAAAGTCATCCGTTGCCAGAGCAGCTGCTAAACGTCTGCCTTCTTTGCTGGCATACACAATCATTGTGTCCCAGCTCACGCCGAGGTTTCCCGCTTGCGCGACAATGACCTCGACCCCGCTCTTTGTTTTGTATTCTTCTCCAGTTAAGTTATGCATTTTATTCCTTTCTTATCATAGGGCAATGAATTCAAAGGTTGGATTCTTCAGCTGCTCGCTGACCTCATCATCGGCAACCCAACGAATTGAGTTGGCCAAATCTTCCAAGCTGATCTTCGGGTCAACGCTGTTGCCCTCTTCATCAGCTCCCAACACCAAACCCCTACCGCATAGCGGTGACGGGTTGGTTGCTCCGATAGCTTCAACCTTCAGCTGAAACCAATACTTGTCGCCCTCAGTCAACAAGCTCTCATCATCTACGAACACCGTATCCTCGTCGGGCAAGTAGCTGCCAACGCAGAAGATGCGAGCGTCGATGATCTCGGCAATCTCTTGCCACTTGTCACTAACTTCCACCTCGGTCACACGCCGAGCCTTCGGGTCAATTAAATAACCTTTCATATTATGCTGCCTCCTTTCGGAATTGAATTTCTGTTTCGTTGTTGCGACGCGCACGTTCAAATGCACGCTTCGTCCTCAAGCTACGCTTGACGCTGTTCTCAAGCGTTCCGAGCTTCGTTGTCATCCTCATCACTTGGCCAACTGTTAGGCCAAGTTTCTTTAGCGTTGCCTTCGTATCTAAAACGATAGCTCCACGCTCGTTATACATCCAAACCGCACGCGGGTCGTGCGCTGATTGCGGCGAGTGAACACCGACCTTTGGCTTGAGTGTACCCTTCTGCTTTCGGGCATCTGTGACGTGGACAATCTCCACACCTTCGACCAAGCCGACAGCTAGACACAACTCGTCTACCTTATCGGGGTCAACCGTTACTCCTACGAACTTTCTAGTCATAGTATTTTATCCTTTCGTTATTGGTTGTTAGTTGTTGGAGAACCGAGCAATCGGTTCATCTTCTTTGCCGCCTTTGAACATATCTTCAGCTGCCGCTTCAGCTACGTCGTGAGTGAACCGGACAAGGAACCCAGCCCCGTCCAACACTCGCGTGATCTCGTTGTTCTTCTTGATGTACTTCATAACCAGCTCGCCGAACTCCTCGGAGTCGCTTGCTTTGTTCGCCGCCTTCATCGTGAGGTTCACCACCTCGTTGACAGCAGAACCAAGTACGTCGTGGAACTCCGCCGCCACCATCCCAGCTGATAGGGCCAGCTGGGTTTTGTTGTCGCCGTCGAACAGTTCGTCTTTGTTGTCGATGACTGCGTCAAACGCAGCCGCGTTTAGTTTATCCATTTTAATT
>VTLG01014395.1_pt1 | contig 49143 bp, 59 predicted proteins | sample 4694571 | NCBI WGS metagenome assembly VTLG01 (sample SAMN12604809, study PRJNA352737) | marine metagenome | biome: ENVO:00000447; feature: ENVO:00000209|ENVO:00000569|ENVO:01000036; material: ENVO:00002151; isolation source: viral sequences binned using virsorter ... | reverse complement strand
TATTATTCCATTTTCCCCTCTGTGTTTTACACAGGCTCTTTCCTTTACAGAAATGCTTTCCTTTACAAGAATTAATTAGGAAGCTAAAAAAAAGGGAGAGGGTGCTAGCCCTCTCCCAAGATTACCTAACTGTTAGACACAATTAAGAAGCGATAACCAGTAACATTGCCACTATTATCTTTCTTCTCATATGTAGACTTACTGCCAGATGATATTGTTAAGCCCTTTGTCTCTAAAGACTCTTGAGCTTTCTCTACATCATTAGCAGTAGCACTAGCATTAACCCACATGTTATAGAAAACAGGTGGTGTATCATCATCTTCACTCTGAGGTAATACAGATGCTTTCACATCTTTCATCTCGATGGGTGTATTTATCCATTCATCGCCATCCTGCTCAGATTTCTGGTAAGATATGGTTGAAAAGAACTTTCCCATTATTTCACTTATATGTAACATAGTTACTCCTTTGTTTAGTTAGTTATGAAATGAAAAAAAAGGGTAATGGAAATAATTAGGTATAAACAGATAGGGAATTCTTTATCTATCTTAGCTATCAATCCATATGAGTGTGCTCGTTTGTTACTGCACTATTGTTGTGAACAATTATATCTGCTTATACCATAAAAAGGGGTAATGGATGGTAAGATGGGGCACGGTCTTTATCAAGAAGGTGCCATAGCAAATAACGGGCGAGCGTGAGCGAGCACCTTTTTTGAAATAAGCCTTTTAAAATAGGTTTTTTGAAAGAAAGGATTTTCCTTTAAAAAAGAGGGACTAGATTTCTCTAATCCCTCTGTAATGTTAAGACGGTAAATTACATTCACTACAAAAGCTAATCTGTTGTTACTTTATCTCCGTAGAACTACGCTTATAAGAGATATTTCATAAGCAGGGGCATTCTTCACACCATCTAACTAGTATTCAATTATAGTCTCAATTTACTTGATTCATCGATTTGTTCATTATCTAGTCTTAACAAAGAAAGGGGTAAGCTAATGCCTACCCCTATGTGCCCACAACTAATTAAATTGTGCTTTGTACTCAGCGTAATCTCTACATTTATCCATCGTATCCAATTCAGGTACTTCATCGTCATTATACTGCATAATATTCTTTATAGTCACGTGGGCATCGTTTGCGAACACTTCGTTATTCAGAAACTTAAGGCACTCTATAGAGCAACAGCCTTTAAGATCTGTATCACTTAGTGTTCCACAGTTAAGACATCTATGCATATGTCCTCCTTTTGTTTGTTAAAACAACAAAAAAAAGGGTAAGCTAATACCTACCCTTTCTTGATTTTCTTTATGAGTCTATTAAGATAATTAATTTTAACAGAATATTCGATATATCTATCATCTTCATACATATCAACTGGATGTCCATCACGTTCATTTTCATACATATACTCTAACTTTTCAGATAACTTAGTATACTTTTCGATTTCTTTTCTTAAGTATTTAATTATACTATTTGTTTCCATTATTTACTCCGTATTATAGTTACAATTACAGAAAAAAGGGTAAGCTATAATAACCTACCCTTTATGTTTATTTAATTATCTAACCGCCATCTTGATAAGTATCACAATAAGCTAAATATCTAAATTCATACTCATCTTCTAAATCAAAATCTAACTCTCTATCAGCTCCATTCTCAGCTAATTCTATATCTATTTCTTCTCCATATTCAAGTACCCATTCTTCATATGTTAGCATAAGACCTCCATATTTTAGTTATAAACAACAGAAAAAGGGGTAAGCCATACATTGACCTACCCCTGATGATTATTCTTCTGTTACGACTGGTGTCTTTATGAGCCTACCTCTCTTTTTCAGTCTAGCATATAATTTACCAAATTCTTCATTTGGTATATCTTCTCCATAATAAGGATACGAAGATACTAGTCTATCTACTGTTTCTACTAGTTCATCAACCATCTTCATATAGGTTACAGTAGCATCATTAGCTTTCATACCCATATCAGAGAGGACTTTACAGTTCTTCTCTGATTCATCATATTTATTCCATAGCTCTTGATATCCAGCACGACCTGTGCGTAGACTATTCTCAAGAGTATCTTTCTTCGTATTAAGCGTAGCACATATCTGTTTAAACTTTGCTATTTGAGATTCCAGATCTGTTATCTTGATATGATACTCATACAAGAAATAAGCAAGGAACATCATAGCAAAGGTTGCTATCAAGCTCATGGTTACCATTAAAACATCTAACATTATTACACCTCCGTGTGTTATTTATGGACAACAAAAATAGGGGTAAGCTATATTAGCCTACCCCTGTGATTACCACAACCCAATTATGGGAGTCTTTTACGTGGTCTTACGTCAGTCAAAGTCTATACTGGTACACGATGGACAACCATCATGATGAAAGTGTAATGGATCACTATCTGGGCAATCTAACACAGCAAGTTTACTGCGATGTCCCCAATTAAGTGGAAGATTGACATATAGCCAGAATAAAATATTACTAAACATGAGTACCTCATAGTTATGTTATGAACAACAGAGAAAGGGGTAAGCACTCTTTTAACTACTGAGGTGTAAAAAAAGTACAAGGGAGCGACCCTTGCACTACTCATCTAGTTGTATGGAATATTCAACTGATAGGCGAGTACTATCAGTATCCACGGATGACACCAGAGAGAAGAGGGGTTTGCCCTTTAGTCGGTGGTCTCTACCATACCAAGTGCATCTCTTGCACTTGATCCTCAACTACGCGAAGTTGAGAAAGGTACATTCGTACCATACAAAAGGGTAAGCTACTCTGTGGTGTAAGTATGGATTAGTATAAGCACTATGCGTGTGTACGTATATGGGAGGTGAGTGATATAGGTGGTGTAAGCTTACTGATGCGTGGGGTATGCGAGCCGCAGAACCCTGCGAGCATAGGGCACGCCAGTTAAGCTAGGGTGGGTGAGAAGTACTGAGCGAGGTACGAGCACATCTAACCCAACCCCCGATTCAACTCAACGTAATATCCAACCCCTAACCGTAATTAACGGGGGGTGGGTCTTACTCATCCCTCACACACGCACTCTAGATATATTTTTTTAACTGAAACTCTCCTATATTCAGCTATGCCAAAGAAGCTAACATATGATATTTTCAACGGAATAAGTGGATCGTGGGAAGAGAAGATAGTGAGTGAAGACGATTATCTTGATGAAATGAGGAAATTAGATACAGAACAGGAAGTTCTTGACGCAGAGCTGCAAGTGATCAATCGGATAATTGAACAATATTTAAATGACCCCAAGACTTGGGAGAGTAGGGATTAACACTAAGTAATATATACAAGTAAGTATATATTACTTCTAGTACTAGAAGGTTAGTACTAGAAGGTAGGTACTTTGAGTAAGTACTAGAAGGTAAGTAGGGATGGATACTTTAAAAAGAAAAGTAAATAACAGGAATCAGGTGTATAAAATATATACAGCTGAAGAAGCAGATAAATTAAATATAACATATCTGCATTGGAAAGAGGCACACATAGGGGATTATGCTCTTTCCGATGATGGGTATGTGGGAAAGTGTATTGGCAGGAAGACTTATACCGACAAAAAAGGTCGGGTTAAGACGTTCATTAAACTTTCCTATGGTGCAAACTGGGCGGGAAATACCAACAAGATAGAATATCTTATTAACAGGTCACATGGTGTTTACACGCAGGCTAATCCTATGGGATGGGCAGAGCGTGAAGCTAAGAAAACACGGACTAAGAACCTTGTATCTGCTTATGTAGGGCAATTAACTTCTACTAAGCAGGTTGACTATAAACAATTAGGGTACATATACCGCCCAGATCAACAAAACCCTGCAGCAACAGTTCGCAGGGTCTTAAAACAGGAGGTAATAAAGAAGATGGTAGAGAAGAAACTCAGGGAAGTTCTATCAGAAAAGGGGATAAACAGTTCATCAGTATTAGATACAATGCTGGAAGGATTACATATTGCTCGCAATAAGCAGGATGTAACCAATATGATTAAGATATCAGATGCTTTTATGGACCTATTGGAGATGAAGCCTAATAAAAAGATCACAACCGATACGCTGCAGCTGGATGTTGCTAGTAATATTGGCGACCTGATAGCAAATGAGGAGAAATCATTAAAGATGTCACGCAAGGTAGAGGAAGATGAACCAGCCGGATGATATAAAAGTAAAGCTGAAAAGCAATCTGGTGCTGTTTGGCAAGGTAACAATGCCGAATATGTTCTCAGCTCCTTCGCCAGCATTTCATTATGATATAGCCAAAAGGCTATTAAACAGGAATCATTCTCAAATAAATATTGTAGCCCCTCGTGGTCATGCCAAATCCTCCATTGTGGGTGGTGTCTTTCCTCTGTACCATCTTATGTTTCATGAGGGGCAGAAACTTATTGTACTGGTATCCAGAACACAGGATCATGCTATTAAATTATTAGGCACAATTAAGGATACCCTTGATTTTTCCTCTAATTTCAGGTCATTATTCGGATATTGGGGACAACATTCAGCCAGACAATGGGCTAAATCAGAGATTGAACTCAAAGACGGCTCTATGATTGTCTGTAAAGGGACAGGACAGCAGTTAAGAGGGATTAAAAAGGGCAATCAGCGACCTACATTGATCATTGTAGATGACCCAGAGGATGAGAATAATACTAAGACAGCAGAAGCAATGGAAGTAAACTTAAGATGGCTGCTGCAGTCTGCCGTTCCATCCCTAGACCCTAAGTGCGGCAGGATAGTTATTATTGGTACACCTCAGCATCAACGATGTATGGTAGAAACGCTGAAAGAGATGAAAGGATGGGAGAATCTTTATTTTGCACCAGACTTGGATAAAAAGATATCTCTATGGGAAGAATGGCATCCTGTTGAAAAACTGCAGAAAAAGAAAGAAGAATTAGAATCTATTAACAGGGTATCTGTATTCTATAGGGAATATCTATGTAAGATCATTGGAGATGAGGACCAGCTGTTTAAAGAGTCTTATTTTCAGTATTATGAAGGCAAGCTGCATCATAATGAGGAAGATGAGGCATATTTGAAGATAACAAAAAGAAATGGCAAGGATGTAGAAGAAACCGTGCCAGTAAATGTGTTTATGGGGGTTGATCCTGCATCATCTACCAAAAGTACTGCTGACTATTCAACAATAGTTGCAGTTGCTATCGATAATGATAACAATCGTTATCTCTTACCTTACTACCGCAAACGTGCAACCCCCATGAACCTAGCAGATCATATTATTGAGTACTTTAAAATATATAAACCTGTAAAAGTACGTATTGAGTCTGTTGGCTATCAGGAGATGCTCAGAGAGTACGTAAAGCAGCGATGTGAGGAAGAAAATCTCTTCATATCGGGATTAGAGATACGTGAGAACCCCAGAAACAGCAAATCATCACGCTTAGAGACGCTAGAACCCTATTTTGCCCAGAAAAAGGTCTATATTCAAGAAGAAATGCTTGAAATAAAGGATGAAATGCTATTATATCCTCGAGCAAAGCATGATGACCTCTTAGATGGAATGTATTATGCGATGAAAAAAATATATGCTCCATTTCATAAGATAAAAGATGAGAATGAGAAAAAAACACAGCATTTTACAAAAACTGAACAATTTGACTGGATGACAGCTTGAAGTTTATTTAAATTTTAAAGAATAATTATATATATGATAAGACCACATGCCACAAAAACATCCTGAGACTCAATATACTCATGATTTGTTTAGTGACTATAGCTCTGCTCGTAAGCTATGGTCTAGACAAGCTGTAGAAGATTCAGAGTTCCGCTCTGGTAAACAATGGAAAAAAGAACAAGTAAATGCTCTCCGTGCACGGGCACAGGAGCCTTTAGTTGTTAATGTGATCCATCCAGCAGTAGAACAGGCAAAAGCAATGCTGACTTCTAATGCACCTAAGTTCCAGTCAACTGGCAGGGATACTTCTGATACTAAAGTAGGTAGAATATTCTCTGATCTAATGGCTTGGGTATGGGATATCTCAGTAGGTAATGCAGAATTAAAACGCTGCATCGATGATTATTATGTAAAAGGTATGGGTGTAATGATGTCCTATATCAAGCCTGATGCTGATTTTGGCAGAGGTGAAGTAATGGTTAAGTCTATTGACCCTCTATCTGTCTATATTGACCCCGATGCAGAAGATCCATTCTGCAGGGATGCTTCTAATATTGTAGTAGCAAAGCGTATGACAGAAAAAGAGTTAATTGAGATTTATCCTGAATTTGAAGAAACAATACGAGCATCTCAGGAAACAAGTCATATAAGTGACTATGATGAGAATAGATTTGGACTATTTGATGAAGAAGTTGTGCCGCAATCCAGAAAACAAGCATTATTAAATGTAGATGATGAGAGAGAACTGGAAGTATTCGAAAGATATACAAAAATTAAAACTCCTTATTATAAGATATTTGATCCCTTTGAGAATAGAGAGATTATTATTAATGATCCTCAATATGCTGAATATCGTGAAGAACCAGCAGTTATCCTTACCACAGCTAAAGACCAGCAGATACTTACAGAAAAACAAAGTGTTAATCAGTATATGCAGATAGCAGAGCAGGTAGGTAAGGTATATCATTTAGAACAGGACCCACAAACTGGGCAGCCTGTCCCTGTAAAAGGAGAAGAAACATTAGATTCAATACCTGAGAGTACTGTCAGTATAGATATTATTGATAAAGGTATCTTAATTGATAGTGATAAAATCATGGTTACTAAGGTAATGAATACAAATATTAAACAATGTATCTCTGTTGGAGATGAATATCTCTATTCTATTGTACTTCCAATAGAGGATTATCCGATTGTTCCTTTTATGAATGGTCATAATCGTAATCCATATCCTACAAGTGATGTAAGGCTTGTAAGAGGACTTCAGGAATACATTAATAAAATTCGTTCGCTCATCGTTGCTCATGCCAGCTCTTCCACGAACGTCAAGTTACTTATCCCTCGTGGCTCCATGAACAAAAAACAACTTGAGGAAGAGTGGGCAAAAGCTGGTACGGCTGTAATAGAGTTCGATCCTGAACTGGGTCAGCCTATTGTAGCCGGACCAGTACCCTTACCTAATGAGCTTTATAAGAATGAGGCAGATGCCAAGCAGGATATTGAAAGAATATTAGGTATTTATACCTTTATGCAGGGTGATGTAGGTGGAGCACCCCAGACGTTCAAAGGAACGATAGCAATGGATGAGTTTGGACAAAGAAGAATTAACTCGAAAAAAGATGATATTGAATCATCCTTGAATCAACTGGCAAGGTCTGTCGTTGGTTTAATTCAGTTTGTATATCAGAGTGAAAAGACAGTAAGACTGATACAGCCGAATAATAAACCAGTCGAAGTAAAGATAAACCAGAACATCTATGATGATGTATCTGGGCAGCTAATTGAGAAGATAAATGATATCACAGTAGGCAAATATGATATAATTGTTGTATCTGGGTCTACCCTGCCATCTAATAGATGGGCTAGATTCGAGTATTATATGGAACTCTATAAATCAGGATTGATCGATCAAACAGAGGTTTTAAAACAAACCGATGTTGCTGATATGGAAGGTGTTCTGGAGAGAGCTGGACAAATGCAGAAATTAATGCAGCAGGTTCAGCAGCAGACTGAGCAAATTAAAAAGCTTAAGGGCGATCTCCAGACTGCACAACGTGAATCAATCCATGACCGCAAGAGAGTTGAGGTCAAAGAGTTTGAGAAAAAATTGGCAAAGGCTGAGGCAAAAGCCGAAATGGCTACACAGCTATATAAGGAAAGAGCCTCAGATGAGCTTAAGAAACTTCGTGAAGAAGTGAAAAAAGCTACCAATGGCAAAGTAGGTCTATCATAATAGCGGTTGCTGAAAACAAATCGCAAAGGAGAATAAAATGGCTGAAGTAGCACAAGAAGCAAAAATAGAAGTTGATGCTGACCCGTTCGGTTACGGAGTAGAGGAAGCAAAGGTTCCTGTTGAAGGAGCAGCTATCCCGGCAGGTGATGACGCAACAAACACTCAAATGTTTGATGTGGAGACAACTGGACCATCAATCAACGAAACGCCTGTAGGAGAACAACAGGCTGAAAGTGTGGAGAGTTCTCAAGAACAATCATCTGCAAAAGCAGACCCGAGTAGGTTTGAATACTGGCAAAGTCAGGCAGACAAGGTAAAGGGCGAACTGTCCGCAACCCAGCAGGAGCTAGCTTACTATCGTGAGCAGGCTATGCAGGCTGCACAGCAATCTCCCTCCAATGGACAACCTGTTGAGCAAGCTCAAGAGCCTTCATTGAAGTCACCCGTCAAACCGGAGAAACCAGTCAACTACAACGAGGTTGATGCGTACAATGACCCCGAAAGTGCGTCTTTTAAGTTCAGATTGCAAAAGGAACAATACCAAGATGATTATATCTCTTTTATTGAAAAAAGAGAACAAGTTCGTGAAGATGAATATGCTAGAAAGTACCAGCAGGCTATGCTGGAACAGGAAGCAAATTCACTACGCAGCAATGCATATAATCATGCGGTTAGTAGCTATGGCTGGGACCAGTCCCGTGCAAATGATTTTGTACAATGGGCTAGTAATCCTGCAAATGTTACTATTGATCATTTAGCAAAACTGTTTCAAATGAAAGATGCACCAAACGCTCAGGTCCAACAGCGTAAAGATCAAGTCATCAGAGAAAGGGAGATATCTACCATGCCAAGAACTGCAGCAGTAGAGACTGGCAAGACAGAGCCTCCAATGAATGATGAAGATATGTTTAATGCTGGATTGATGGGCTTGAAGCGATAAAATAAAGGACAGTTAAACATGGCTTTAACAGAAAAAAACCTAAAAGGTTCTGGTGTTCTCTATACGGATAGACGGGATTTCTACGTAAGCCCACAAGTTGTAAAAGAACTGTGGACAGACGTTGCCCCCTTCACTACCGTAATTTCAAATAGAGAGAGCCGAAAAGTACCTGACCCAATCTTTAAGATGTTCGAGCATCGTAATCCTTGGGTAAAACAAAAGTTCACAGCAGGATCAGGTTCTGCTACATCAATAGCAGATAATGATACAGCAGTAGCAATTGACGGTATTACTGGAATAACAGGACTACCAGCTTGTGATGATTCATGGATTGGATTAGTTTGTGAATGTTGGAATTCTACAGAAACAACTAAACGTGGTGTTGTAGTAGTAAAAACAGTCACAGATGCAAGTCATGTGACAGTTGTATCTCTAAGTGGAGCTTTTAGCCCTACAACCAGTGATGTTTACCATGTAATTGGTAACGCACAAGGTGAAGGTATGACAGCACCCGAAGCGTGGTCTGATGAACTGCAAGTAGTTTGGAATTCTTCACAGATATTCAAAACTCCTCTGCAGATTACCGGAACACTCTTAGCTGCATCGTTACGTGGTGAATCATCAGAGTTGGCACGTTTACGTGCACAAAAGAATCAGGAACACAAAATGCAGAAAGAAAAGGCTTTCCTTTTCGGTAGTCGTGTTGGTGGTACTGATCTAGGTGGAGCAGCATATGACGCTGGCAACAGGTCAGCTGATATTGTTGAAACATTTGCTGATGGTGGCAGAATAGATACCGCTGGAAATATTATCCGCTCTACTTATGGTATAGTAAGTGCAATGGATAAATATGGTGAGTCTGGATCTTATGATTACCAGAACATCTTCAGCGTTTCTGAAGCAAGTTATAGTTACTCTAACTTCATAGACGACATGGAAAAAGTTTTCCAATACGTTCCTGAAGCTGGAGTAAAAAGAGCTTTCTGCGGAGCTGGTGCATTAGGATACTGGTCTAAAATGGCTGGTACTGAAGGTATGGCAGGTAACTCTGGTTGGACAGTTAACTTAAGTGATATGAAAAGGGATTCTCTTGGATTTAATTATAAAATCCTTGAAACCCCTCACGGTATTCTTCAGTTGATTCCAACTCCCGCATTGCGTGGTCCTTATAATAAGTACATGCTTGTTGTAAGTGAAGAGAATCTATTTCATGCTCAGTATCGTTCACCGATGTATCAAACTAACATCAAAACAGATAATGCTTTTGACGGAGTGAAAGATCAATACTTCTCTGATGAAGGAGTTGGTATTACATTGATTGAAAGTCATCATCTGTTTAAAGTTACAGATTAAGGAGGCTAATTATGGCTAGACCTTATCTAGGTGGTTCAACTGGTGGTATTAAAGCACTTACTGCTAGTGCAACATTGCAAGAAGCAGATAGTGGAAAAGTAATAGTCTTTACACCTCCAAGTAGTGCAGGTGCTTTAGTTATTACTCTGCCAGCATGTAATAAAGGAATAGAGTTAAAAATCATTCAGATTAGTGCCTATGATACAGCAGTATGTAAAGTACTTTCTGCTGAAGGTAATAATCTTGTGGGTGGTATAATGGCTCAAACAGGAGCAGGTGACAATGCGGCTGGAACTGATGATTTTATTCAGTTCGGCTCTGCAACTGTTGCTGGCGACTATGTTTCTTTAGTATCTGACGGATCAAAATGGTATGTCGTTGATAGTTGCTCAAAAGTAACTACAAATGGTGTAGTGTTTGGAGCAAGTTAATACATAACGGTAACTAAACTCGGGGGGAGATCAATAGTCTCCCCTCGAACTAAACTATGGCAACATTCGCAGCACAAGTAAAAGCACTAACATCGATTAGCACAAGTGGGTCTACTGTTCCCACTACAGCTGAAGTATCTCAATTTCTTATTGATGGAGTATTAGATGTTACTAAGAACACTATAGCTGTAAGACCACATGAAAAAGAATTATTTATGACTGAGAGTGATCCTCTTACATCTAATGCTCAAAGTATTTCATCATCTACTATTATTAAAGTTGTTAGGGAAGATGGGACTATAAACCAATGGATGCCTTGTAGAAAAATATCTCCTGATATGGAGCATCTTACAGCAAATTCTGGAAGCATACATTATGCATCTAAGAATGATCCTTCATATTTTGTAGATGTAAACAGTACAGTTAATGTATTTCCAGCTCCTTCTACATCTGGAGATAGATTCAAAGTATATTATGTAAATGAATCCCCAAAAGGAGATGGGACTTCTGATACGCTTGCAGGTGGACATTCTACTATAGGTTATTTTCCAAATGATAGAGTTCATCTTGTTGTTATTTATGCTGCTATTAAAGTAATAGAAGCAAAGCTTGCATCTTATACTGTTGATGATGAAGATGTTGAGTTGGTACAATCTTTACAAGTTGCATTAGCTACATTAAAGGATGACTATGCAAAAGGTTTTAGTTCATAGAGAGGTAAACAATGACACAAAAACAAATATTAGAAATGGTAAAACTTCACCATCCAGATATGTCTGATGCTCAAGCACGGATACATCTTAATAAAGCTTTAGATGAATTTTGTGAACAAACTAAAATCCTTAAAGGTCAAGCAACATTTACGACTATTTCTGAGCAGCGTTATTATAGGCTCATTGATCTTGACGGGGATGGTGATAGCTCTGATCAGCATCAGTTTATTGATATTGATAGAGTTGATTTTAATGATTATCAAATATCTAGGCTGCAAGATCCGCCAGAGAAATACTCGAGTTAATCATGCCGACATCATCTGAAAGAACAACAGCATTAGAACACGTTTGGTGGATTGAAGCAGCTCCATCAGGAACATCATATAATAAACCATCAATAGCTATAGCTAAAGTAACAAGTGCAGATTCTACAACAAATTTTACTTATGCAGCTGCTTCGAAAACTGTAAGAGTATATGGATCTGTATATGATGAAGATTTTGTTGAGTCTGGTGCTGGTATAGCATTAGCAGAACAACCTAATATACCAAGTCAATTCCATGAAGGATTGGCACATTATGTAATTATGAAGGGCTATGAGAATAATATCTCTAAGGACCCACAAGCTTTACAAAAAGTAGGATACTTTAGAAACTATTGGAATACTTGTATAAAAATGGGAACACGATATAGTAATAGAAATTATGATAACACAGGATTTAATATAAAGCCAGCAGATGGCTTTTTAATGTAACCAATATGACCATGAGACATGTCACGCTCGGTAAGTCATAAGCAAGGAGAAACAAGATGACAATGCATAAATACTCGGTAAACGAATCAAATAATATCGGCTTAGGACAAGCTGGATCAATCTTAGAAACGGGAACTACTGCTGTATCTGGTAAGAAGATAGTAGCAATAACCTTTCTAGAGGATTCAGTATTTACAGTCTTAACACCTGAAAGTGGAACAAACCTATACATCGGAGACTCTAACAATAATGGAGATACTTCTGATAGTGTTACCTTTCCACAAGGAGTTACAATCTTTGGTCGCTGGTCTGCGTTTACATTATCTAGTGGTTCAGTAGTAGCTTACTTAGGCTAGATCATGCTAGGTTTAGCGGCTGGTCTACAGAAGGGTGGTTCTGCTCTTCTAAATTATGTTACTGATAACTTAAAGTTATACCTCGATTTTAAGAAAGGTAAACACGATACCCTCAAGTTTCCTTGTGAAGGTTCTACAGATTTTAGTGGAAGTGGTCAATATATTAATTGTGGTACAGCTATTGGTACATCTTTAGGGGATAGTTATGCTGGGGATATATCTGTTGCTTTTTGGGTAAATCCAGATACAATTACAAGTAATGATGGAGTTTTTGCTATAACAGATAGACCAGGTGGTGGTACTAATGACCCACTTCATTTTTGGATTGAAAGTAGTAATCTAAATGCATATGTAGGTGCAACATCTGTTACTTCAATTCCAATAAATACTTGGACTCATTTTGCTCTTTGTTTTGATAGCACTGCTAATATGCAATATTTGTATAAAAATGGAGTATTAGCTGATAGTGATGCAAATACAAGTGCTGTAGATTTTGCTGATACAACTACATACATAGGTAGATATTGGTCAACTAATGATATGGATGGCTCTATATGTAATGTTGGATTATGGACAAGACCTTTATCAGCAGAAGAAGTCAACTCTGTAATGCGTAAGAACTACAGTCAACTAAAATCTGTAGAAAAGACAAGTTTAGTTAGTTGGTGGGCGTTGGATAGTGTAGAAGATACTAATACTGATAATACTTTTAAAGATGAGCATACTGCCGAAACATTGGGAAGTGAACAACTTCCGAGTGACTTTGGTGATAGTTTACATGACCCAGCAGATGCTACACTCACAGTGGATGCATCTACTAATACTTTTTCATATGTACCTCTTGATAGTAGTGTAGGTATTACTAATTATTTGGGTTCAGGTGGTGGTCAAATGTTATTGGATGCTAATCTTGCTGTTGGGACTCATAAGATAACATTTAATGCAAGTTGGACAAATGCTCCAGAAAATAAATATATAAGAGTTTATCATACTGGGTCTACCAGTACACATTGGAATATGGTTAGTGGAGAAAATGTATATTATGCATATATCTCTGCTGTAAGTGTTAATACTCAAATATATATTAGTTTTAATAACACAAATCAAGACATAACAATTTCAAATCTATCTATTAAGCAAGTGACTTCAGGTATGGCAACAAATGCTGGGACAACAAATGCTTATACAGGGGCAACAACTACCACATCAGTATATGGTGGTAATGCTCCAGTTCTTCCAAGATCAGTAGATGTCGCAAGAGAAGGTGAAGCAGAGAAGATTGGGAATGGGAGTGCAGTTTTTGATGGTAGTTCTCGTATAAATTTTGGAGATGCTCTTGGAGATTTAATTGGAGATGATTATGATAAAGGTCTTACTATTGCTTTTTGGTTTAAGCCAGATGTAACAAATGGAGATGATGGGTTGCTTACTTGGGGTGGTTTTTCAAATGATAATGGAGATGTTCAAATCACATTAGGAAGTGATGCTATAAATTTTCTTACTACAAGTGAGGGAAATGTTGAATCAACTATTGCACATACAGATAAAGGATGGAATTATTATACAGGAGTATTTGATGGTGCAAATAATATACAAAAATTATATATAAATGGAATACTACAAGATAGTGATAGTAATAGTAATAAACTTGATTTAGCAAATAAAGTATTAAGACTTGGAGTTTATTATAGTTCTGCTTATGGATTTGATGGGAATATAGCACAGTTTGGAATATGGCTTGGTGCATTAACTCAAGCACAAATCCAATCTGTTATGGAATCCACTTCTTATGCTACTATTCCAGCAAGTGTAAAGAGTACATTGAGTGCAGAGGAAACTTCTTTGCCTTTTGCAAATTCTGGAAGCTATGCATATACTACATTTTCAGCAACTTCTACTGGTTTTACAGCATCTGATTCAAGTGGTGCAAATGATGTTGTAACAGCAAGAATGTGGACTGGTGATAATAGTGGAAAATTATATAAAATTACTTTTGATTTGACTATTAATTCTGGTGCTACACCTTCTCTTTATTGGAGTCCTGATGTTGCTGGGGGTAATGGTAGTGGACAAACTGCAATGAGTGCTGGTTCAAATACAATCTATAAGACTAATACTGGTTCTACTTATGACTGGCTTTTATTTAATACCTCTGGAGCAGCTGATTACGAAGTATCTAATTTTTCAGTCAAAGAAGTCACTAACGACCTCGTAGGATACTGGGGTTTGGATGCTGATAATTCAGCAAATGGAGCTACACAAGACTCTACTACAGGAGAAACAACAACATCTGTATATAATAGAGATTTCGCTGGAGTTGCTCATGGTAGTGACCCAACAGCATTATCTTATATATATGCTTATGGTTCTCCGGGAGAAAAAGTAATAGATACTGAAAGAATTAAAATAGTTGATAGTAGCAATACTGGTGTTTATTGGAATGAGTCTGGACTTACAGCATCAAAATTATACAAGGTTACTATTGATGCTACTGGAGATGTTCATTCTGATGGTGTTTATTCTGGTACTATATCATTTACTTTATCTGATGGAACATTTACAGGGTATAAAACAGGCATTACAACGACAGGAGCTATTTATTTAAGGGCAGGTAATAATACTATTCCAGGAACTACATATTACGATAATTTAAAAGTTGAAGAAGTAACCTCAAACACAGGAGTACTTTTATAATGGCTACAACAATTTCATCTGGAAGAGGTAATTCTCCTAAACTTACTGCAAACATAGCAGATCATGGCACTATCTATGGTGGTCGTGGACTCAAATTTGATGGTGTTAGTGATTATTTAAATTATAACACAAGAGTTTCTGTTACTGATGGAGATGACTGGAGTTTATCAGCATGGGTAAATCCTATTGCTCAAGATATAAGCTGTATTTGGGGACAATCTACTGGTGGGTATGGAGTTCAGTTTATAGTATATAATGATGACTATCTACTTCTCCAATGGAGAGATAGTGGTAATTCTGCAAGAGAGATTAAAACACCTTCTGCTGATGTTTCAGTAGGTGTTTGGACTCATGTTGCTGTAACATGGGAAAGTCAGACAAAGGTAGCTCTTTATATTAATGGAGAACAAAAAGTTACATATACTACAGTAGCGGACATTAGAATCAATACATCCGTCTCAAATGTAGACGCAACAACCAGACAAGAATTTCTTGACCAAAAACACCCCAATGTTATACTTGCAGATGTAAAGAGATTTGATGTTGCATTAACCGAAGCACAAGTACAAGAACTCTATTTAAAGCCAGAGCAATCTGCACCAAGTGCAGTACAAGCAAATTTAAAATCTTGGTATCCTATGTGTGAGGGTAATCCAGATTCTCCTCAAAGTATAGTGTATGACCATAGTGAAAAGAAGTTGAGTAGTGAGAAAGTTACAGACCCAGATTTCACTTTATCAGGAACACAAGATGTATCTACATCAGGAGCTTATTGGACAACAGGAGCAAAGAGTACAATAGCTGATGGTAAAATGACAAAAGCAGGTGGTGGTACAAGTGATAGTTTTGTATCAAGTATTTTAGTTTCTGGTAAATTATATAAAGCTGTTATTGTTGTTGATTCAAGTAATGGTGCAGGTACTATCAACGCAAGATTTGGAAGTACTACCAATACAGTTACTTGCACAGCAGGAACACTTACTTTTTATGATGTTGCTAATAGTGGCAATTTTCAAATAGAACTTTCTTATAGTTTAGATTGTGTAATTAGTTCTATTTCAGTCAAAGAAGTCCTAATGGGCAACCACGCTACTACTGAATTCTTGGGGGTAGAGCAGATAAGTGCTACTAACGACAGAACATTTGCTGGAGCTTCTAATTGGCAAGATGATGCGACAACTGCTAATCAATGGGCAGAAGATAGTGGTACATATGATGAATCCGCTTCATCTGGGGCTACAGAGGGTACTTATTTTACAGATAACTATTTAAAATTAGTTGCAACAAGTGATGGTTCTCATGTTAGAAATGCATATTTAGATGGTGCTAACTGGGAAGATGCTGAAACTGGTATTCCTGTAATGGTTGTTGGGAAAACTTATAGATTGAGTTATTCTATTGAAATAACTGCATATACATCTGGAACATTAACTGTAGGATTTGCTACTGCTGATAGAGCTACTATAGATACAGCTAATGATAAAACATATACTGCGACAAAAACAGCAGCAACAGATACTCTTGACTTTGTATATGCTGGAACTACAAATCATGCTATACTTATAATTAATGCATCTACTTCAAGTGCTTTTACAGTCTATTTTGATAATTTTAGTATTAAAGAAGTAGGTATATCCTCTGCTGGCTTTGCTACTGCTGAATCAGAACCAACGATCCCACAAGTACCTTTGTTGAGATACAATGAGAAGATGGTGTTTGATGGTTATAATGATTATGTCCAACAAACTGCAATTTTTGGAGCTTTGGATAGTGGGTCTATTTCTCTTTGGTTTATGATTAATAGTCTTGATGTTACAGCTAATATAATACAACAATACAGTAGTGGCACAGGGTATTATTTACAATCATATTCTCCCACAAATGGTAATTTAGCAGTAAGAATCGGTACAATAGGAGCAATAGATACAGGGTTTGATGTTGTAGTAGGAAAATTAAATCATCTTGTTATTACTTGGAATGGAAGCAATTATTATGTTTATGTAGATGGCGTTTCATATACTGGCGGAAGTGGTACTGCAAAAGTAGCTATTGATAGTGCAAATGATTTGTATTTTGGAAGTTCTGGTGGTTCAAATCAATTTCTAAATGGAATTATAGATGAAATATCATTATTCAATACTGCTCTCTCTTCCACAGAAGTACAAGAGCTATTCGCAGATGGCGTTGCTTTAGATGCTACTACTCATAGTAAAGCTGGTAATCTTTTAGGTTACTGGCGTAATGATGGGATTAGTAGTTGGGCTGATAGAAGAGGATGGAGTTATTTAGATTTTGATGGTAGTGGAGATTATATACAAATACCAGATAGCGATGTTTTTGATGTTGGAGGTGCATTAACATTAACAATGTGGTTTAAAACAGAAACTTCTCAAAGTAATAAAACTTTATTTGGTTTTGACCATAGCTCATATAAAATTCTTCTACAAATTGAAAGTAGTAGTGGTACATTAAATTTTTATATTGTTACTGCATCGGGCACTTCAAATGTGTCAGTATCTGATACTTTTAATGGAAGAGGTTGGACTCATATAACTTGTACTTTTGATAAAACTCTTTCTTCAAACAGATTAAAAATGTATATAGATGGAGTGGAAGAAAGTGCTGTTAATGCTTATGCAGAAGATATTTTAGCAGGAGATGATGGTATTAGAATTGGAACTCTTACTACAGGTTATGTTACTGCACAAATTGCAAGTACAGGATTTTACAACACAGCCAAATCAGCATCAGAAATATTATCTATTTATAATGAGGGATTAACAGGGGATGAATCATCTAATTCTGGAATTATTGGATATTGGAAATTAGATACTGCAAGTACAGATGCTGGAGCTGTAATTGATTTAAGTACTAATAGTAATCATGGTCAAAATCAAGGAGACCCTACACTCAACTCTGGCAACAATGGCACACCCTCTGGCTCTCCAGAATCTATCGTAGTTCGTGAGGGACTAAACTCTAACAAAGATGGATTAGGATTTCCTTTTAGAGAATCTAATAGAGACTATATAGAATTAAGTGGAGTAAGTGAATACTTAAGTATTCCATATACACCAATATTTAATTTTAGTGGGGATTTTGCTATTGAATTTTGGATGAAACATGAAGGTGTAGGTAATAATCAATATATTATTCAAAGTGGGGAAGGTAATAGTTCATCAAATACAACTTTTGCAGTATATATAGACAATAATGATCAGTTTAGAGTTAGGTACGGAGATGGTTCTTCAAATGAATATCTTACTTATGATACTGGCTCAAGCGGTGGAGATGAAGTTACAGATAATCTTTGGCATCATTGGATAGTAAACTTTGAAAAAAGCGATAAAATAAAAATTTATGCAGATGGCAATACAACTGCAAAAGCAACTTCTGGTTCTATATCTGCATTCGGGAATTTAAGTACAACCGTTGGTCTTAAAATTGGTAGTATATATAGTGGTGCTGGTAATTTTTTTAAAGGAAAACTTGACGAAGTTAGATTATATAGTAAAATCTTATCAAATCCTGAAATCATTAAAAACTATAAACATGGAAAAGGTAAACACAAAAACTAATAGGTAAAATTATGTATCCAACTTATTTAATATTAACAAAAGCAAAGTGGGAAGGTAAACTCCCAGCTAAACTAAAAACAGCAGACAGATTGTCTTGGAATGAGTACACTTATAAAGATGTCTCTAAAAAGGCAAAGAGAATGGTAGACAAGTACGATTACTATCCATCAATGGAGAATACTAAAGCAGAGATCAAAGCATATATGGATGATGCTGATGTAGATTATTCTTCAGGCGATAATAAGTCCGAGTTACTTGATAAACTCATGAAAGCACCACATAGCACCCCTAAAATTGAAGAAGAGTACACATATACAGAGTCTGTTGTAGATACTACTACATTACAAGACCCAACATTTAAAGAATGTTCATTTCAACATGGAAAGATGGGTGCCCCAAGATGGAATAATGATGGCAGTAAAGTAATTGTAAAGTATGAACTTCCTATACAAGATGGCACATTGTCAGCAGTTAGTGGTACAAGTGGTATTACTGCTATGAGTCATAGTGAAGCTATTGAAGAAATGAAGAAGGATGAATGGAATAGTGAAGCGTAATGAAAAGTTATTATTGGGTGGATGGTTTTTACTTATGTTTTGGATCTTAATAATTGCAATTAGCATCTCTGGATAAATGAGTGAGAAACCAAAGACAGCACGCAGCTACCGTACGGGAATTATTGACGATAATTTTTCCCTGCATATTAACATTAAGTGGCTTGGGCAGTTGTGCATGGCAATCTCTGCGGCTATTTATGGATACCTACAGATTACGAACAGAATTGCAGAACTTGAGCGAGGAATGGAATCTGCTACTACCAGCATTGAAGAACTTGTAAATAAGCATATGATCAAAGAAGAAAAAGAAAGAGCAGAGATGGAAGAACGTATATCCTTCTTTGAACGAGAATTAAATTTGAACCCTTTTAGTTGGAAAAGGAAAAAGAAATAATGCCAATGCCGTTTCATTGTATAGAATGTGATAAGCCTATTAATGTTCCTATGCATGGATTATGTGATGAATGTAAAGCTAAAAAAGAGGAAGAAGAATAATGGAAAATTTTATGTCATACTACGCTGAGTATGGTGCAATGGGAGTTGTTGTTGCTCTATTTGTATATGGATATATTAAGCAAGGTCAAAGAGCCGATGAACAGGCTGAGGCTCTGGAAGCTTTAAAGATTGAAAATAAAGGACAAAGTAATGACATTTCTAATATTGAGTCTATTGTTCTAAAGATGTTAGATAGGTGGAATAAATCTGATGAAATATCTCAAAGACATAGAGAAGAAATGGTTAGAGAGTTGAATGATCTATCAGATGTAATGATGGAAGTTAAGGGGAGTGTTAGCAGAATTAATGGTAAACGCTAATGAAGTTGAATACTAATATATCTATTGAAAATGTAATTGCAATTTTAGTGATAGTATGTTCTATGACTCTTGCTTTTGGATTTATGAAAGCAGATATAAATAGTATTAAAAAAGAATTAGGATTAAAAGTTGATAACAGAGAGCTTACAGCAGATAGAAATTTAATTACATATAAATTAGATGTAATTACTGCTGATATAGCTGAAATGAAAGAAACACTAGAAAAGATAAAAGGAGAACTACATGGACTTCGTAAGTGAATGGGTTAGTTGGTCTAACTTTTTTTATATGATTGGATTAGTTGTAGCTGGATATGCTACATCTGTAACTGTCAAGAATAGAAATATTGTTGTACAGATTGGTGAAATGGTAAAAGCATTAGAAGATGGATACAAAGATAAGAAGTTAGATAAGGCAGAAAAAGATAAAATAATGAAAGAAGCACTTGATGTTGCTAAAGCAGTTATTCAAAGTAAATGGAAGTTGTGGTAAGTAATGCCAAGATTCGGTAAAAGATCAAGAGAAAGATTAAAGGGAGTTAAGCCAGAACTCGTAAATGTTCTGAATGAGCTGATAAAGATAATGGATGTTACCATTATTGAGGGCTTAAGAACAGAGGCTAGGCAGGAAGAACTCGTAGCTCAAGGAAAATCAAAGACAAAATATAGTAAACACTTAGAAGGTAAAGCAGTTGACTTAGCTCCCTACCCAATTGATTGGGAAGATAGAGAAAGATTTCACTATATGGGTGGAATGGTTCGAGGTATAGGACAACAGATGGGTGTAAATATTCGCTGGGGAGGCGACTGGGATAGTGACGGCGAAGTAAAAGACAATGGCTTTGATGATCTAGTTCATATAGAAATAAAGGGATGAGATATAAGAAATTTAAATATGCAAAAAGAATGATTGTGGTCCCGTATCCCGGATACTTTGGACTAGCTACAACAAAACATTCAAATTCTAAATGTTTTATGCAGGACCAACATTCTATGTCTTATACTCATTTAGAATTCAATGCCTAAACAAATATATCAATTAAGAGACTTTAGCGGCGGTTTAAATAATCTTAAAGATGCTGCAGATATTGCAGACAATGAAGTAGCTGAAGCTAAGAATATGTCATTTACACAGCAAGGTGCTGTAGGTGGTGCTTTTAATATGAAACATGCTACTAATAATTTGATTACTGGTTACGATACAGGTACGGGTGATCATATAGACCACTTAGAAGCTGGTTACGGTTTAGGGTACTTTGAAACAGACCACAGGGCAGATGCTGCTAATAGTAGGTCTTTAGCTATAGCTGGTGATGGTGCTGTTACACGAAGTGGATTTTTAATTGCTACATCTGGAGATAGAATATTTATGTATGCTTATAATGATGGATCGGTGAGAAATAGTCCGAGTGATTCCGGTACTGGTGCAGATGGAAGTCTTGTAAATTTACATACATGGTTTCCTACAGGTACTCAAATAGTTATATCTGGTTCAACACAAGGTGCTAATACTGGTTCTGGTGCTACTACATTTAGTGCGGGTGTAGTAGATGGTATTCATACAGTTGTAGGTGGAAATGGAACTACTGAAATTAATTTAGATAGAACTCCAGCAGCGTTAATACCTACAGCAGCAGGAGGTGGAAATGTAACTGATCCTTGTGTTTATTTTACAGCTACAGTAACAAGTGTTGAATCTGGAGATCAAGTTCTTTTATTAGCACATCCGGATGAACATAAGATAGATGTGTATTCAACTTCAAAATCTGGTTGGACTACAGATGTAATAACTCTACAAGGACATACTTCTGACAACACTAAAAGTAGAGTTTTATATTACAAATCAGGAGAGTCTATACGCTGTTGCGATACCAATAGAGATGTTGGTTCAAGTATACAATGGTATGGTTGGATATCTAGACAACACTTTTCATATCCCGGCAACACTAACGCAAATGAATATAGTGGATTTTATGCTAAAGATAATAATTTAAATTCACCAAGATATGGTCAATATGAAAAAGATAGCGGTACTGCTTTGGTTTACCCAACTGCTGGTAGAGGATTTAATTTAAAATGCTTTTCATCTGCTACAGATGGTTTAGTTGAAGGAAAGACTTATGAATTTGCACAATCATTTATATATGATGGTAATCAAGAGAGTTTATTAAGTCATTACAGCAAACTTGACAATTCACCAGTCTCTACATTAGATACGACTTTAGCAGCAACAGACTTAAAACAACTTAGTGTTCAAATAGGTGCTAAAGGACCTTATGATCCACGTATATCTGGTGGTAGAATTTATATTAGAGAAAGCGGTACAGACGATGAATGGAATTTGCTTTTAGATATTGATTTAACTAAAGGAGCTAGAACATCATTATCCGGAGATTTTACAGAGTGGAAAATAGCATCTGATCCAGATTTTTATATAGGAGCATCAGCTACTACATATATGGCTGTAGATAGTATAAGCCCAATAACATATGAAGTAATCAATGGATATCCTTCTAGTATATTTTCTAACGACATTGGAGGAGTTGGAGAAAACTGGAAAGATGTTGTAGTGTCTAATGGCAGGGCTTTTGTATGCAATGTTAGAATTAAGGATGAAAATAAAGGGCAGCATAAGATACCGGGCATAGCAGGAGAAGCTGACCTTACTGAATTTAAAGATAGGATTATGTATTCTATGCCGAATAGATATGATACATTTCCTTCATTTAATTTTATTGAAGCAGCTAAAGGCGATGCAGATCACTATATGGCTATAGAGTCACATGCTGATAGACTACTTGCTTTTAAACGAAATAGTATGGATATAATAAATATATCTTCTCCTAGTGATGCTAATTGGTTTTTAGAAGATACTAAAAATTATATGGGAGTAGAAACTCATCTAGCTGTAGCCAAAACTCAATACGGTGTAGTGTGGGTAAATAAAAATGGTTTATTTTTATATGATGGACAAACGATAAGAGATTTAACAGAAAATAAAATTGATGATAGCACTTGGTATACTTATGTAAGCAATACAAGTGGTATTATATATGATGAAGTAAAATCGTCTATATTTGTAATTAAATCATTTTCATCAGATGGTGATGCTTATATGTGTGACTTAAAGAAAGGAAACTTTACTTATTTAATTGATTTTACACATGATGCTATTACCAATCCAGTAGATACTACTTTTTCATCTGCTCCAAATGTTTTAGTTGGAACCATTGAAAATGATAGTGGTAATAAAACTAGATTTTATAAATTATATAGAACTCCACAAGCACAAACTGGTGTAGAATTACAAACAAAGAATTTTACACTTGGTGATCCAAATATAATGAAAAAGATATATGCTATTTATATTACTTATCAAGCTAAATCAAGTATAGCAGCGGATATACATTATAGCACAGATGGTGGTACTAGTTGGACTAATACATCTGCTGGTCCTTCCACTATAGATGGTGTTACAGCTGGATGGAAAAAAGGTAAATGGGCTATAGCAACTCCACCATCAGCTTCTACTATTATGGTAAAGATAGATGGCACAGCTTCTAATATAATAAAGATTAATGATATAGGAATTGAATACAGACCTATACACAAAAGAATGGCTTAATGGATAGAATATCAAGACAGATAGCTAATTCTAAACAGGATAGAATAGAGATAGTTAAGTCGCAGCCGTCTGCTGCAACATTACGTGAAGGACAGGAAGTAATATATGTTACTAAAGATAATAGAATAGCAAGGTATAGAAAAGAACAAGGTCGTGTTTGGGTGTCTTATATGAATTCAAATGAAAATCAAATAGTTGACAGAGATCTAGTTGTTAAAAGAAATATAAATTTATCTGGAAAATTGATTACAAAAGATTACCCTGCATTTGGAGTTAGGCAATCAACAAGTGCCGATGGTCAACAAATTGAAAATGATGCTTATGAAACAATAGTATTTGATCAAGAATTATATGATAACGGTGGACATTTTGATGTAAGTAATTATAGTTTTACAGCACCTTATGATGGAATATATCATTTTAATGCAAGAGCATTATGGGATGGCAATGAAACTCTTGATGATGGAGACTGGGAAGTAGGAGATAAGCATATTCTTTCTTTATTCAAAAACGATAGAAATTCTGCACCTAATTCTACTAATGTTGTTATAAGTAATAGAGAAACAATTCAAGGTGATTTTAGTGATGCATATATAAGCAATAGTGCTGTAAGTGATTTAAAACTTGATGCTGGAGATTATATTTCAGTAGCATTATATCACGATACTGATGCGGGACATTCTCAGTATACTTATGCACCAACAAATACGTATGCATGGACATCTTTTACAGGACATTTAGTATGTGCACTTTAGTGTATATTCATATTATTAAAATTTATTCCACAATATTATATTCGGAGTAATATTATGGCTACATACGCACAATTAGCAATGGCTGCTCAAGGAGCAAAAGACAGATCAGTAATTGAAGCAGCACAGGAAAAAGAATTACAACGCAGAGAAAAAGCTAGTAAATGGGGAGGCTGGGGTAGAACCCTTGGTCTTCTTGGTGCTGGTCTTTCTACTGGTGGTATGAGTTTATTAGGGGGTGCTGTTCTTACGGGATTAGGTGGATTAGCTGGAAGATCTGTTGGTAGAGCACTAGGCGGTGGAAGAGAAAGAGATGCTGAAAAAGATATAGATGCTTTATTTTATCAAGGTGCTCAAAGTGACTATAGTAAAAATATACATGATTATCAAAAAGGTATGCGTGAGCGTATGCTAACTGATGCAGGCAGAGATATGTTCTCTGCTTATACATTTAATAAGTACATGAAACCTAAAGTAGCAGAAGCATGGGGAGATATGCAAACGAAGTGGACTGGTAGGTTTGGTACTGATGCTGAAAAATTAGCTATGGCTACTGGAGATCCTCAAGCTTTAGAAAAAATAAAACAAGCTAAATTATTTGGAGAAGACCCAAATACACGTGGTATTTTTGGTCAAGAGTATGGTTCACCAAAAATAGATGGACCAACAATAGGCTGGGATGAATTAGCTCAAATGGATTTACCAGCTAAAAGACCTTTGCCTCCTCAGCAACTTTCACAGAATATTTCTCCAGTAGATACAGAAGCTTTAATGGATACTAACTTATTAAACATTGCTGCTCCTAGTAGTACAAATGTAAGTATAAATCAATTACCGATATCGCCTAATTTAAATACTAATCAACTACAAAGACAGCCTCTGGGTTCAGGTATATTAGCTCCTGAATTTAATCCTAACTTTGGAAATGAAAATTATTTAAATAACGCTTTTAATCTCTGGAGAGGCGGTAATTAATGCCAGATCCTTTTGGAAATCCACTACCCGGAGAAGACCCAAATATGTGGAGATTTGGAGCAGGTTCTTATGGTTCTAGTCCTCCAACAATGCCTACTGGTCCTTCTAATCCTGTTTCTACAGGTTCTCATGGTACAAATACTGGACAAATTGGCTCTGGTGTAAATCCTTGGCTACAATCTGCTATAGGTAATACATCTAATCCCAACTTAAATTACTCATCTTATCTTACTTCTTTAGGTTTTGATGTTGATGAAGATAAAGTTGGAAAATTCTTTTCTGGAATCTCAGATCAATATGGTGAAGATGTTGGTATGGCAAGAGCTGGTATGTCTCAAAATATGCAAGGATTACAAGGGCAAGCTACCAATCAAATGATGCAGTTAGGCGGTGGTCAGGGATTACCATCTGCTTATAATCCCGGTTTTGGTAGAACACAATATGGATTAAACCAAGCAATAAGTAATATTGGAAATCAATATACACAAGGTATGCAAAGTGGATTGCTTGATTTTACACAACAAAAACTGGGTGCACAAAGAGATGTTCAATCTCAGATTAGAGATGTTGCTATGGGATTAATAGGACAAGATGCGTCTGGTATTTCTTGGGGAAATACTAATAATAATAATAATAATAATAATTTTCCCACTCCCCCAACTGATCTACCAGATTGGAACCCTCCTCCTAACCCAACAGGCGGTGGGAGTTCACAATATCTTTTTGGTGGAACTAATTGGATATGGGATGGTGGTAGTTGGGTAACTGAAGCTCAATATGAATCAGATATGGCAGATCATTATGATACTCAACCTTAGGAGATATTATGTCACAATATGAATCAGGACAATATATAAACGAATTTTTAAATCAGATGCCGAATCTATTACTTACAATGCGTAAGATGGATGTAGATCAAATGTTACAAACAAGGCAACTAGATCAAGGTGATATTAGATTAGACCTTGAAAGAAAAAGAGATATTATAGATGCTGATATGAGAGAGCGTCAAATGTCTATGATGGAAGAAACATTTGGTGTAGATAAAAAACAAAGAGAGTCTTGGGCTAAGATTAAACAGCCGTTAATGCAGGCTATGCAGCAGAGAATGGCTTTAGATGAATCAACTCGTAAAGCAAGAAAAGATATGCCTTGGAAATCAAAATGGAGACCAGATGAAGAAGCTTTTACTATATTTGGAAAAGAAATAATTAAATCAGAACAAGACATAGCTAAAGAACAAGCAGAAGCCTTACATGGAAAGCCAAAAGAAGCAAGTGAGGTATTTGGTGAGGTTAGTCAAATAGCTGAAGAGCTTCCTCCAGAATTATGGCAATCAATATATAGCAGTCCTATGTTTAGACCTTATATGACAGGTAAAACAGGATTATTAGGAGCTACTACTGCTGGTTCAATGGGCGGCTATTATCCGTAGGAGTTATTATGGCAAATAAAGATAATCCATTTTCATCATATTATAACTATCCAAAAGCTTATGGAGAAGCTCCTCCAGAAGAAAGATGGCACTCAGATGAATCTGAGTCGGGAATGATTCCACCTTGGTTAAGCGGTGCATTTTCAAGAAAAGACCAGTTTGGACACGAAAGTTCTCAACCAATAGTAGATATGAAAGAAATAATGAAAAAAGCTGGTGAGATTTTAGATGAAGTATATGCCTCTGGGCAAATAAATCAAGATGAGTTTAAACAGCTTTATTCTGCTGTACAGCAAGAAGCTATGAAGATAGATCCAAAAGTTCCTGAAGCATCATATGCTAGTATAAAAAGAGATATAGGTAACGAACTTCAAGATCCTAGACTTTGGTCAAATATAAAAGGAATGCTTACAGGTAAATCTAGAGAAGAGCGTATTGCTGCACATAAAGATTTAGATTCTAGTAAATTTAAACCAGTTTGGGGTGATGAAAATTATGAATTTATGGAAAATCCTAGGAGATAAATTATGGCAATTGGTTTATTAAATTTAATAGGTAGAGGAGCTAAAAGAGCTATTAGTTCTAAGTATTTTCCAGCAGTTGCTGGTACAGCTGCAGTAGGTGGAGCAGCAGTAGCGGGCGGTGCTAAATCTGGTTTAATTCAATTTGATCCTTGGGGTGAGAAAAAAGAAGCTTATGAAAGAGATCTTGGTGAGAAGTTTATAAAGCAAGAAGCATTTGAACGCAGTAAAGCTGAGCAAAAAAGAGCCTATGAACGCTCTAAAGGTGATAAAGATAAGTTTGGATATGGGACAGTTCAGTTAAGAGATACTGATTGGGTTCCATTTAAACAGGGTGATAAAAAATATGTATTTGCTAATATTCCAGAAGTCCAAGAACTTATGCAAAGCGGTAATATCTTAAATATGCAGGGTATTTTTGATGACTTAATGGATAAAGGTTATATAAAAGAGGTTTAGTATGGCGATTAATTTTATGGCAGTACAAGAACTAGTTCGTCAATATAATGATGACCCTAGAATGTTTTCAGACCAAGAAGCTGAAATGATATCAGGACTAGCTGGTAGCTTTGGTCTTGATTTTCAACGTACAAGTAAACCACTTCAAAAAGGAGCTTTTGATTTTGCTGATATGGCAACACTTGGTCTTATACCAAATGAATGGCGACCTGAAGCAAGAGGTGATTTTTACTTAGGTGAAAGTGGTAGAGATAAAGTTGCAGGTGGAATTGGTACTCTTGGAGGATTAATTGGTGCAGCTGGAGTAGGTATAAAAGGTGCTAGAGCTTTATTTGGCAAAGGTGGTGGCGGTGGAACTATTACAGCTAAAACAGCAGAAGGTGTTAGTAAGTCTCCTCGTGGATTACTTCCTGCTTATGAAGGCGGTCTTGTTCCTTCTCCTAGATTATTAGGACAAGGAAATCTACCTCCTGTAGCTTTTCCTTTACAATTAGGTCCAGCCAGTTTATTATCAATGGCTAGAGGTGCACCAACTCAAATTCCTCAATTTGCTGCTAGTAGATATAATACAGTACAAAGAGGATTTCAGCAACAATATTATCTATAATTAAAACATGGCATATGCTCAAGAGTCTATACGTGTTAAAAGACTCATTGATATGTATAGGGGCAACCCTAATATGTTCAATGAAGAACAGCTTGACGAATTACAGGAATTAGCAAAGCAAACTAATCTTACTTTTAACAGAGTATCCTCAGATCTTAATCTAAGAAATTTAACAGAATCTGCTTTAGGTGGAGTTGTTGAAGGTTTTACTACAATACCCATTGGCAGACAGCCACGTAATACCTATGAAGCGATAGCACATTCAATGGGACATCTTGTAGGTTTTGCTCCCGGTATTGCTGCTATCCCATTAAGAGGTGTGGCTGCAGGTGCATCTAAGCTTGGTATGATGGGAGTAAAACAAGCTTTTGAAAAAGGAGCATTCGGTGCTCAAACATTAAATAAGTTTTCAGTACCAATGTTCTTTGGTGATAAAGCTAGTGATCTATTAAACAGGGGAATAACTAAAGCTGGCTTAGAATCTATAGAATATATGAAACGTGGTAGTGCAGTACGTGGTGTTATTAATGACGCTGTACATTTAGGTGCTGCTAGTGCAATTAGTAGTTTCTGGGGAGGACCAGATCAAATATTAAATTCTATGGCACATGGTACTATAGCAGGTGGTGCTTTTGGTGGCTTAGGAAATTTTAAACGTATAGGTAATTTACTTAAAAGTAAAAATGTAGCTAATCATAAACAAGGTGAACAATTAATTAAGGCTGGTATTGGTTCTATGATGCTGGGTTTGCCTACTACATTACAAGAACAACCTATTGAAATGCAGATGTACCAGTATTTACTGGGGGGATTCTTTGGATATAATGCCAGACCATCCCATGAAAAGGCTGCACAACAGTTTTTCCATGAAGATCTGGTTTCAGGTAGACCTGACAGAATTTTTTATCCCGAAAAGAACTCAGAATGGTCGAAACTCTCGAAAGAGACACAAGAGTATGTCTACAAACAATCTGCCGATCAGGCTCGAATTAGCATGCTTAAAATGGGTTTATGGAAAAACGAGAAAGAATTAGATACATATCTAAATAATGAGGCTAGAAAACGTAAAGGTGACAACTATACAGCTAAAGATGTAGACAATATAGCTAGGGAACAAGCAGGTAAAATAATACAAGGTGGTATTCTTGTTGATTTAGAAGCTTGGGAGAATCCTATGCCAGAAGATCAAAGTGATCCAAGGCAATCTCCAAGACATCAGATGCTTGTTCAGCTATTCAGGGATAAAAATGGAAATATAACTTCTGTAGAATCTATGCCAAGGGGTGGAGATTATCGTGGTCTTAGAATGGATTCAAAAGCTCCTATTGGAGAAACAGCTACGGGTGAACCTGCTTGGGATATTCCTGCTGAGAAATTTGATGGCAGGGAAATCGTTACGCTGCAGTATATCAATACTAAAGCAGAAGAAGGTTCTACGGGTACAATTACAGCATTTAAACCATTTGCTGGTAAACCTAATTTTAAAGAAGGTAAGATAGATTATCATGTAACTCAGAAAGATTGGTATGCAATTAAAGACCATCTTAATTCTCAAAATATGTATATAGATACTGGCGTTAAAGATAAAGGAGTTTTAAAGGTTAGTTTATTCCATCCAGATATAAATCGTGTAAGTATCAATAATCTAGTAGAGCATTTAGCCAGAGGTATGTTGCAAGAGCAAGTAGAAACTAAAGATATTAGTGCTGGTGAACAAAAAAGATTATTTAATCAATACAGAGATGAGATAAGACAAAACTACGAAGATAGTTTAGCTAAAAAATATGAATGGGTACGTGATGCTATTGAGTCTGATGGCATGCGGCAGAACATAAAAGATATACATGATAAAGGATGGAAAAGTAATGTTTTATACGAGGCTGAAAGACACGGATTTTTTACAAGAGGTGGAGAAGACTTTACTCAAATAGGTAAAGTAATGAATAGCAAAGTTGGGGCTAGGAATATTGTAGAAAGAAATAAGCGTGAACAAATATTTCATACAAAGAATATTCCAATGAACTTTGAGATCAATGGAAAAAAAGATTTAAACATAACAATACTTGAGGATTTTATTGCTGGTAAGAATGAGCATCCTGATATGTGGTACAAGACTGAAATCACACATCCAGACGGTACTAAAGAAATAGTTGAAAGACCTTTTGAATCTGCAACAGATGGTACAATATATATACGAAGATCTGTATGGGATGAACTTGTTAAGAAATCAGGATTTACTTCTGGTGATGAATTTGTAAATGACTTATTAGAAAAGACTGGAATGTTAAAACCTACCATTGCTACTAAGTTTGATGGTGGGGTAATGATTGGTAAGGCAGCGGGTCGAAAAGCAAGTGAATCTATGGATAAGTTTATGCAGGCTAATGACTTAGATATGGTTCTAATGTCAAGTGCAGCTAAACATAAAGGCGGTATACGACCTGTAAAGTATGACTATAAAGATGGAACATACTTTGCTATGGACCAAATGGATATCCGAAAGATGCCAATATCAGACCTTAGATTAGACCTTGGTGTTTATGAAAATCCTATAAAATCAAATGCTCCACAGATGTTAGTACGTCAGTTATTTGGCAACTTAAATGAAGGTCAGCATCCGGGCGTAGTAGAGCATGTATTTAAAACAATATATGAGCCTATTATTAATGGTAGACCAGAACAAAATACTCTAATAGAATCTTATATTAAGAATCCATCTATGGAGCTTGACTTTAAAAATTTAGATATAGACAGTATTTCTCTTAAAAATATTCATAAAATACTTACTTCTGAGGGCAAAGACCTTAAAAAGTTAAGACAGTATATTAGAGATCATATTGTAAGAGTAGATAAAGATAAACTTCAAGAAGGAGAACCTGACCTTAATTTTACAGATGATCAATGGCGTGATTATATATTTAGAAATAAACGTATCTTTAATACAGTTGGCACAACTGATGCGGTAGCTGATGGTTTTAAGGCAACAAATAAGTTTTGGGAGCATGCCTATAAAAGATATATAATAGATAGATATCTTAGACCTAAGTGGCAGTTTTCTGGCAAAGGATGGGCAGCTCCATATGATGTAGAGATTTTAAAAGATAATAAAGTAGAGCCGGGTACATTTTTATTAGATAACGGTAAAAAGAATATACCTGTAGATTTTAATCCAGATATAATTAAGATATTTTTTCCTAAAAAGAAAAGTAATAGGGTTACTTTAGGTGAGGTCGTTGCTGCACAAAAAAGAATTGAAAGACCCGATAATGTAAATAAATTAAAATCACTTGGTGTATATAATAAAGCTAAAAAAGCATTAGATAATTTTGATTATGAATTTGTTATTATTCGTGTTCCTGCTGATTCATCTAGCGGTGCTAGAGTATTAAGATTTAAAGGTTTCACAGGACAGGAAGGTGAAGCTATTGTAACGCATCCTAAAGATGATGCATATCTAGGTGGTATGGATAAGGATTCCGATTCAATGTTTATTTATCATGGCTTTGATAAAAAAATAAAAGATGCTTATAAATCAGTAAGAAATGAATGGGAAAAAGATGGTGTTGTAATTGAAGGTAAGTCTAGTGAACTAAATAAAGTATTTAATGACCAAGCTAATGAAGCTCCATATCTACATCCAGCTAGTATATTTTCTCCCTCTATGAGAATAGAAGTAGCTCGGAATGTTCATCAAGGTAATCTTGGTATAGGCTGGGCTATTAATTCAAGAATGACAGTATTATCTTGGATGGATATGGCTGCAGCTAACAATGGTGAACTTATTGTTGATGTTCATAAAAAAAAGGGATATGGACTAGATTATGCTGGAGTTGATCTAGGTAAATATGTATTTACATTAAAACCTGATGCTAGTTATAACGTAAGACGCTATGCTAGGGAAATGTTAAATAGATCAGCAGACGCTGGTAATTATCCTAAGATGAGATCTTACATAAGATTCCCTGATTTATTATTAGAACAAGCATTTAATATAGAATATATATCTCCTAAGTGGATGAAAGATCCAAAGTATGATAGCATGAGAAGTTCTTATTCTTCAGCTAAGTTTAATAAGATAACTGGATCTACTGATTTAGGTATGGTTCATAAGATGAATCAAACTATGAAACCTAATGCTAAGTCAAAGGTGAAAAAAAATGATTCTATGGACCTGCATGAATTTCAGGAAAGACTCCTTGCAGAAAATATAACTTCTAAAAGATTTGAACATGAGCCAAAAAATTTAATTAGTTTAATATTTAAGAAAGCACATGCTGATGGTTTACATAAAATGACATTTACTCATCCTTATGAATCTAACTTAAGTCTTATAAATAAGTTAAGAACTGTTTTAGAAAAAGATCCATTGGCTAAAGAATTAGATATTATGATTAAAGTTTCTACAAATCTAGAAACAAAAAGACAAGAAGCTCAATCACAAAGAGGTACAAGGGCAGATTGGCAATCTCTTCAAGAGATGCTTAGAAAAGAGAATACTAAAATAGCAAGTTTTCTTTCTTTAGTAAGAAAAGCTCATGCTATAGAGCAGAGAATTTTAGCAGAGGGTGGTAAAAAAGAAGATGTTACTAGAAATTTAAAAGTGCTAGTAAAGGAAGCAGACAAATTAAAATTAAAGTACAGGACCATAGATGATAATCCAGATGCAGAGCATAAGAATAGTTCTTTTAATGATTATGATTCAGATGTTATTGAATTAAAGAATAGAATAAGAGAAACACTTGGTAAACAAGGTATGAAGTCTGAACCATTTGAAGAGTATCTTGACCTTTATTTATTAAGTCCTTTCCTTAAATCTCAACGATTTGGATACCATAGTAGAATGCCTTGGCAGTCAAGGGCAATAAGCAATAAAGCTGTACAAGAAGTATTCAAAGAATTAGATGTTGTTACCACAATGACTAGATTACCTGAAGCTAAACAGGTAGATAAACTAGCAGCGTTTCAGGATTATTTGCACCAGCCCTCTGGTTATGCAAAGATCAATAGTAGTTTTTCTAAGTTTATGGGACAGGAATTTGTAGGTGACGCTAAGTTTGATGTTAAAATAAAAAGATTAAAAGACCGTATGGCAGAGCATCCGTTCTGGGCTGAACATCCAGAAGATGCTTTTATACAGTATACTACTGAGTTTGAAGGTGGTGTAGGTAGAGATTTTAGTACAATGACAAAGAATGATGTTAATAATCTATTAAGATTTTTTGAGTACTATGACCCTAAGAATAAGCAAAGCTGGATAGATAGTTTTGTAAAAGATAATTTCCCTGCTACTAAAGATAGAGATCCAATGCGGATACAGAAAATATTCTATTACAATAGACCAGCTACGTTAGATAAGAAGACACTTGCTTATGAGGTTAATATATTTAAACAGGCTAATGTTCCTGTTAAAAGTAAAGATAAGGTTGTTATTAGAGATGTAAAAAGAATTATGTCTACTCACGGAACGATGAGAGAATGGTTAAGTAAGATGGTAATTCAATCTGAAGCCAAGGTAACTAAAGAATTAGATAAGATGGATGATGGACCATTTAACAATCTTCAGAATCTTACTCCGAATGAGCGGGTAGAATTAATGAATCATGTAGTAGATGTCATTGAGAAGAAGGTTAAGATAGAAGATATTCCAGACTACTTAAATAAGAAGTTTGAAATATCTATAGGTAAGGACCAGTTAAAAACATTTACTGGTAGAGAAATGATTGAGTCTTATGTAGATAAGGTTAGAAATGATTTAGAACAATTTGGTAATGAATATATTTATGCAGCTAAAGATTGGAAAGCTGTAGAAAAAGATATTGAAACTGCTAGTGTTGTTAAAGTATCTGAATATATGATATGGCGTAATGGTAAGTTTGATTTTGATAACTTTTATAAGAAAGTAGTTGAACCTGCTTGGCACGGTAAAGATATAACAGAGATTCCTTTAGAAGCTATCTATAGAGCACAGTATGAACATAAGCTTGAACAACTTGTAAAAGGAAAAAGTAATAAATCTAAATATAGAAGATTATTTAGAAATAATGGATTAAAGGATAGTGAAACTGGTGAAAAATTAGAGACAGCTTTTAAGCCTATTGGTAGGAAAGATAAAGAAACTTATTTTCCACATATATTTAGAGAAAGAAATAAACAGACAAAGGCAGAAAAAAGAATTGAGGACCAGTACTATGAAGATAGAATACAGGAAGATCTCAGTAGAGTTTTAAGTAATCCTGATAATACAATTAAATTTTTAAGAGCACAAAGTAAATTATTAAATAAAGAATCTGCTGCTAAATTAAATGAAAGAATTGAAGAATATAATAAGACTAAAAATATAGATATCTTGAGAGAGATAATGGAACCTGTTGTACTTAGCAAACATCAATATCTAAGAGAAGGTTTCTATCATCCTACTCAGTATGGAGAAAGTCATGTTCATGAAGCTTTAACTCAGGTAGATATGACAGCAGACGTAGCTAGAATTGTTTCTGATCTAGTAAAGGTTGGTTTCTTTTCAAGACCTAAAAATGTATTAGAGAGACAGGTTGAAGATAAGCCGGGATACATGAGGGAATATGATGCTATTAAAAAATATAAAGAAGGAATTATCAAGTCACGATTTAAGAATCTTGCTGCACTTATGGGTGATAAACAAATAGAGTTAATGACAGAAAAAAAACCTTTTGGTAAGTACACTAAGGACCATGCAGAATTCTACAGAATGTATCTTCGTGATGCTCTTGGATATAAGACTACTTTTTCTGATTGGGTTTTGAAGGCTATGGAGAGTAGCGATCCACTAAAGTTAAAAAAGAATATGTACTATCAAACCAGCGATCATGAAATGATTCAGAAACTGGACCGTATATTAAAATTCTTTAAGACAGATAAGCTGCCGTTTCATCTGTCCAGCAATGACCAGAAAAGAGGTGAGCAGTTAGCTAGAACGATACATCATCTAGGTGCATTAGAAGCGAAGTATCAATTACTTACGCTACTTGCTAATACTGGAGTAGCTACTGGTAACTTATTTGGTGGTTCTTTGAACACAATTACTAAGACTGGTTTAAGAAACTTTACCAGAGCAATGAACTTTAAATATCTTGAGAAGAATTTACTCAAAGATGTTGATGGTAATTATCAATTAAAGTTTAAGAATGGTAAGCCTGTAAAGACTAAAAAGGATTTAAAGAAATGGGCGATTGAGAGGGGAGTTGTTGAGCAGTATATAAAGAACGAACTGGATTTCAACCCAAAATTAAGCACCATAAAAAACAAAAAATCAGTACAAGAATTTGTTAAAGATTTTCAGAAGCTCTTATTAAGGAACCCTGATCCCAATAAAGAGACTATTATGGAGCTTGCCAGAAGGCATGGAATAGACGAAGCTATTCTCTATGCAGGTTCATTTCCTATGCAGGCATCAGAAAGATGGCTGAGAATCAACTCATTCTTATCTCATATGCTGCAGATGCGTGATAGTTTTAGTGGAATGGCAGGACAAGTTGACATGAACAGCGATGCTATTGTCAGGCATGCTTTAAAAGGTGTAGAGGCTACTCAGTTTGTATATCATAGCGTTGGCAGAAGTGCTTTCATGCGTACTGCTACAGGTAAAGTACTAACAAGATTTAAGAATTATGTTCAAAATCAAATAGCTTTCCAGAGAGAAGTCTATAAGCAAGCTAAGATGTACGGGTTTGAACCGGGTACAAAAGCACATGATGATTTTCAACGATTATTTATGATCAATGCAATGCTAATGGCTTTAGGCTCTGCCTATGCTTACAGTCTATTTGATGTGGCTACTCCTCCTCCATTCGATTGGATGGTAGAAACATCAGAGTTGCTTTGGGGCGATAAGAGAGAGCGAGAGAGAGCTTTTTTTGGTACATATCCTAGGGCTATAGCACCTCTTCAAATCTTGACCCCGCCTATTGCAAGAGTACCTCAAAGTTTAGTAATGTTACTGAATGGGGACTGGGAAAGATTTGCCGATTACCAAGCGTGGACTTTGTTCCCGTTTGGTAGGTTTGCTAGGTCCGTTGATAAAACATTCAACGAGCCTTATGGTACTACGGTTGGCAGAGGCATGCAGCAGTTTTTTCGACTACCTACTGACAAGTTTGTACGAAGGTACGAGAAAAAACAAATAGAAGATATGCGTAAAGATTATATAGCAAATACACTCAATGACCTTGACCAAGAAGGTGAAGAGTGGGATAATAAGGAGAACTAAGAGGAATGGCTACACGTAAGAATATGAGCGATTTAATTAAAGGTCGTAGAAAACAATATAAGACTACTAAGAAGAAAAAGACTTCCAGTAAACCTAAGAAAAAATACTAATCTAACTCTCCACATACCATGAGTTTGAGAAAAAATGAAGACGGCGATATTATCGCATGTCCTAAGTGTGGTTCAAGAAGACTTCGTAAAGACGGCTTTCAATACTGGAAAGATAATAAAAAGCGTCAAAGATGGATGTGCTATGCTTGTAATGGCAAAACCATAGCTCCTAAAATTATTGAAAAGTCTCCCTTTACAAAAGAGCTGCAGGAGGTGGAGTTTATTCCTATTGATGAAATCATTGAGCACAGGAATAAACAATATAATCAGAAACTAAAGGCTAAGAAGTCTAAAACACTTATTGATCTTCATATCAATATTAAAGGTCCCATAGGAATACTTCACTTTGGTGACCCTCACGTTGACGATGATGGTACTGATCTGGCTCAAATATATACCTTATGTAATTTAGTAAATGAAACAGAAGGTTTATTTGGTGGTAATTTAGGTGATATACAGAACAATTGGATAGGTAGGCTGCAAGCTTTATATGGGCAGCAGTCAACCTCAGCTAAAGAGTCATGGAGATTAACAGAACATTTTGTTAATCAGGTTGAATGGTTATATCTGGTAGCTGGTAATCACGATGTCTGGAGTGGTGATGGTGACCCATTGGAGTTTATTATGAGAGAGCATAGCGGTGTCTATGAACAATGGGGAGCTAGATTAAACCTTGTATTCCCTAACGGGAAACAAATAAGAGTTAATGCTAGACATATGTGGAAAGGTAATTCAATGTGGAATACTGCTCACGGTGTTGCTAAGGCAGCACAGATGGGCTGGAAGGACCATATACTGACATGTGGTCACACTCACGTATCTGGTTATCAAGTATTAAAAGACCCAGCTAGTGGTCTTATTAGTCATGCTTTGCAGGTAGGTTCATTTAAAATAATGGATAGTTATGCTGATAAGTTAGGATTAGATGACAGAAACATCTTTAATGCTCCTGTTACTATTATAGATCCTTATTATGAAGATGATGATAATAGACTTATCACTACTATCTTTAACCCTCAAGAAGGTGCAAAGTTCCTTAAATATAAAAGAGATGAGTGGAAAAAAAAGAAGAAGCTCCCTATTAAAGGAGCTTAACTTCTTGTAAAGAACCACCATCCATTTCCGTGTTCTCTGAATAATTCTGTTCTTTCTTTCAGATAATCCTTATCATTCAGGAAATCATCAGAATAATTCCAACCCTTCGGTTGATTTCGCCAAGGCACTTGAGACTTGTATTTATTCTTCTTCTTGGTGTTCATCGCCGGGATCATGAGGAGATATAAAGTTATATTCTATATCATCTCCCTTATTTACATAGTCATAAGCAGATGATTTATTGATAACCTTAATTAAGTTAGCCCAGATTTCTGTAGCTACTTTCTCTCTGTCCGCTGCTTTACCAAGATCTAAACTGTTTCCGTATCTTGCTAATACTATTTCTATGTTATTTACTGCTTCTGGTTTGAGTTGCATGTGGATTCTCCAGTATCTTATTTAAAGATTCTTGTGCCATCTTTCTATATTTGGCACTATTTGCTTGAGTAGTAATAATCTCATCTAAACAATCTATTGCTGTCTTCAGCATATCTTCAAGTTCTTTTATATAGTTAAATTGTTTAGGAATCATATATCTTTATTACTTTCTCTAAAGCATCTTGTAGTCCATGAACGTATCCGTTATGTGCTCCATCACTAAATCGTACCTTATCTGTATCTGCATATCTTTCTTCATACTCTATCATGCCTTTTAAAGTGTCTACAATGCTCTTAATCAAGGGATCTTCTATATTGTTATGTCTGGTTAGCTTACTGATCGGAATGATCCTTAAAGAGATATTACTGATTGTTTTAAGTGGATACTTCTTTGCCTCAGATTGTTTAATAATATATTTATCTGGATAAACAAGATTACCAAGTTTATCTTTATAGGAGATATTTACGATGCACGGCAGCCTAAATTCTGCTATCCCGATACATCTTTCACTAAATCCTCCATCCCATATAGGTTTACTTATTGTATATTTGTTCATTCTCTTTCCTCATATTGACCATATCTTAATTGTCTAGCAGATGGATAATTTTCATCCATTAATGGTTCTTTTTCTATTTTAATGTCTATATCACTATAACATTTATTACATATATTTAAAAGTATCTTACTTGAGGACTTTGCATGTCCACATTTACATTGATATTTCATTCTTTTTCCTCATATACATCACAATGTTCTTTACAGTTACTGCATATATCTGTTAATATGACTGGATAGTCACAACAATTACTTAATTCCATTTATTTTCTCCAAATATAGGGGTGCTAACGCCAACCAACACCCCTATTCATTTGTCAGCCTTTAACTTCTTAAACCACATACGAAAGAGGTCCTTTCATAAGTTTAATTTGTTAAAGTTAGCCTGTTAATCTCTTAAAGAGCATTAACAAGTCTTTGTATCGTATCGTAACAAGTGGCTCTTGACGATCTTCTTTTAATATTTGTCCGTAAACATGTTCGCATGGTTTGTATAAAGCTCCAATTTTCTTACGACCTTTAACTTGAAACTTATATGTATTCTTTAGTTTTGCATCAGGATCGGTAAAATCTTTTGTCTCTATTACCATATCAACTTCTTCATGCCAACCAAGTGACCTGCCATCAGATCCCCACGCTCGTTTAGATTCAAAGCCAAATCCTTTAGCTAGATTCACACATTCACGTTCGATTCTGTTGCCTTTTTGTTTAGGTGCTTTGCCGCTCATTCTTTTTCCTGTGGTTTAAATGGATTATTTTCATTCAAACTATCACAAACGATTCTTGCTATTTTATAGTTATCTTCCTGACGTTCTTCTGATACAAGATCATCCATTTCGCCTATAAATATTTCTTTATATGCATTACTTACATATAATTCCATTCCACGTTTTTGTCTAGTTATATTCCAATTATGTTTAGCCATTTATTCTTCCTCTTCTTTCATTCTAATAGCTTGATCGTATGTAGGCATACCTAAAGTTTTCCATACTTCATCTAGATAGTGTTTACCATCTGATGACATACGCTGCCTATCTACTTCTTCTAAGTTTGCTAAGTTTTTAATTAACTTTTGCATCCTTTCAGACCTGAAATTTGTATATACTTGTTTCTTACTCATAATACTGGTAAGCAAGGTTCATTATCATCTGTAGTAAACAATGCTCCTCCATCATTTCCTTCGTCATCAGAAGATGGGTATATCCATACTCCACTATCTAATTTCATACAGACAGGGCTTTTATGCCAATACATCTCATTAGTTTCTTTTTCAGACATATATTTAACTATAACTATTTTTCTATTTAATAATATATCTTTTGCTATTTTAGTCCAACGTTTCTCTGTACTCATGGTAACATCCTATCTTTTAATGTAAAGCCAAGAAATACTTCAGTATTCAATATTCCAAATGACATATGATGATGATATCCTTCCTGATATCCTATACCAAATGTAAGTAGCAATATACCAAAGAATACTGTTTTAATACCTCTATAGTCCTTTGTTTTAATAACTGCATATCTAAATATGGGAATTCCAAATAGTTGTATATTCATTAACTTGCAGCCAGTCCCCAAAAGTAATAGGCTTTAATACCTTTTTTACCTTTGTATCCATTTTCTTCTTTTAATTTCTTGAATATTTTTCCTTTTATTTCTACGCAGTTCCAAGCTCCCCACTTGGTTCCTGTTAGTTTATCATCATAGAACTTCCAGAACTTTTTAGTTCCGTATCTTGGATGATCTTTTATTAATCTGAATCCTTCAGACGTTGATATTGTACCGTTATAACCATCATGTCCATAATCATGTTGAGCCTCAATTACTGCTGTTGCATACGCTTGATTAGGGTCTATATATCTACCTACCATTATTACTGATGAGTCGTGTGCTCCCATTTTTCCTCCATAATATTAAGGGAAATAAGGGGTATCACAAGTTTGTTCGCTTGAGTACGGAGTCCAGCTGATGTAACATAGCAATACCCCTTAGATTTATAGTTGTTCAAAAGAGAATGTTTCATAGTTGAAATTCATTCTTATTTCAAAAGGGCTTTCATCCCTTGTTCCAAGAGTAGAAATAATCCTTATCTTTTCATTATCGCTTTGTTGTTCAAAGCCGATTACTTTATCAGCTTTCTGTTCGATAACAGAGTTACCTTTAAAGCTATGAATACCAAGTCTTTCGCCGTTCTCAAGTTGCTGTGCAGCATACTTAGAAATATGCGATATACCAAAGATGATAATCTTATATTTGTTTGCTAGTGACTTGAGTTCTTTAATGATAAAGTTCTGTCTTTCATATTCTTCTTGGTAGTATTTAACTGGAATAGTATCTATTGTATCTATTACCAGCATTTTAGGATTATATGTTTCTATTATCTTGTGATAATCTCTCATGTCGGGAGATTCATCTGTTACGCTTATATGATTCATCCCTGTTTTTAAGTATTGATCGTATTCTTCATTCCATTCTTTAAAGTTATCTTTGTGTAAACCGATAATACATTGAAAGAATCTTCTGTTTATCAGGTTTTCTCCAACCTCTAAAGACATAAATGCTGTTTTCACATCTGGAATTTGAGACACAATCCATTGAACAAATGCTGTCTTACCTATTTTAGTGTTTCCACCTAGAATGACAAGGTCACCAGCATTAAAGATATAGTCTTCTTCTATGTCAACTAGATCTTTAAAGTTAAATGTGTTGTTATACTTAGCGTCTTCTATGTATTGTTTGTAGGTTTCAATAATTTCATCAACATTCTTTAATCTGATACTGGACCCGTAATCCTTAGACTTAAAGTATTTACACTTAGGATCACAATGAGCCTCAAGTATTTCATCTTGACAGTTAAATTCATAGGGTCTACTGAATGTATCTACTACAATACGTTTTATTTCTGATTCATCGAAGTTATCAGGATATGTGTCAATCCATTGTTTTCCAAGTATCATGCATTGATCTTGAGTAAATCCTTTTCTACGCCAAATTGACACCAACCTTAATAATGTAATATGTCTGTTTTCAACTGCTGCACCTCTATTAAAGATATGCTGACCACAAGTTACATCTGAATTGGTTTGATATTTGCCGTTTTCAAGGACTACTCGTTCCTCATTTACTTTTTCTCTTGTATACTCCATTGGTTCCCAGATAGTATTAAATCCGTTTACTATCGGTGGTTTATCTAATCTAACTTCCTTAGAATAGTCTTGAATATTTTCATAAGACATTGCTATGAATTGCGTATGTGTTAGATACGTTTTATATAGATTAGTTTTCTTATTCAATGAGTAAGGTAAGCGAATCAATCTCTTAGAATCATATATCAAATCTGCCATTTTATTGAAGTCTCTCGCAATAGTAGCTTTTACTTCTCTGGCAATATTAGCAGATGGTTTAAATCCATATAAGTCTGGTATTACTAAGTGGAACCCTCTGCCGCTAAACCATATTGTTATATAATCTTTATTGCATCCAAGGTCTACAATTTTCTTTATCAATAGATTTGTTTGACGTTTTATATCTACACTATCGTCTGTGCTTTTATCTACATCAAATACAATTCTATCGATTGCTTGTACGCCTTTATATTCTTTGATACTTCCTGTTTTTTCAATATGATCTTTTACATCTTTCTTATAAAGGAACATACTTCGATAAAATTCTTTACCGATGTTAGCATCAATTATCTTAGTTACTTGATTATGTGGTATTATTTGATTCCTAGATGATACATCTCCTATTGCTACTTCGACATAGTAGTCTTCATAGTTCATTGTTACTCCGTACTTTAGTGGTTAACGAGAAAAGGGAGCCAGAATTAACCGACTCCCTCTCGGGTCAGAGCGTGCTAAAGCTGATAATCACTACCAGCTTTTGATTCTTCAGATGATTCTTTCTGACTTGATGCATTTGGTCTATAATCTCTAACCCATTTATTCTTTACTGCATCTTGAAACTTATCTTTTAGTTTCTGGTCGTCTCCGACTTTGGCAACCTCAGTCCAATCATTCCATCGTGATTTACCATCGTCTTTGACTCCCCAGACATAAGAAAGTTTACAAAACTCTTTACCTGCCAATTCTTCTAAAGAAGAGTCAGTAAGTTCAAAGCTTTCTTTAACAAAAGAATTGTCCCAGTTTACTCCTACGCTATCAAATAATATCTTGATCTTTGTAGCAGTACCATTATTCTTCCAAGAACCATCTTCGTTTTTATTGAAAAATCCACGAAGTATTAGTTCTGGTTGAAAATCTGCTCCAACATCTAGTGTTAGAGTGAGGATTATATCATCTTGTCTTTTTTGCCAACTTTCTTTTGGCGGTGTGTATTGTACACTAGCGTCAACTATCTTGACGTTTTTAGTGAATATACCTTTACTATTTTGTTCGGTCATTACTTACCCTCTTTTATCATTGTGTTTAGTTTGAGAATCTTTTCATCTGCTTCCTCTTTTGTAGGATTTGAATCAATGAATTCTCTTACTTGTTTTTGCATATCTGCTCCTTTAAACTTAGGATCACGAGATAATCTTTCAAGTTTTACGTTTTGACTTACAGTAATATGCCCAGCTTTTGGAAGTTTACCATTTATTAGCGTTTCTGGTCTGTTATCCATGCTGTCAGCGTCTGCTGTGTCATCGATAGCAAACAAGCCGTTAGCTGCGTATTTACGAGCATATGATGATGTTGCACCAGTTATCTGGCTATCATCCATACCTTTCTTACTTACGGCTTCTCTAGCCCAGCCTGTAACTGCAATTGAGTCTGTTCCATCAGACAGCTTTACAGTTGCTTCTATATAATTAAAACCATTTACTTCATTAATTTCATCAGAAACAGTCACTACGCAACCAGTTTCTTTAAGTAATGGTTTAAGTGCCTCAAAAATATCATCTAGATTTCTATATTTATATCCACCAAAGCTGTTTACTTTTTCTTTCTTGACTTTTAGATTGGTCTGGATATGATTTAGTTTTTCTACTAATGTTTTCATTTATTTCCTCTTTTTTTAACCGATTAATTTACGAATTATACTAGAATTACTCAACCTGTAAGTTGAATAATATCAGGAATTAGGGATTAACCAAGAAGGAGGACTATGTTAGATAAGTCACGAGATGTTAACCCCCAATTCCATTGATAATTTAAGCTACTGTGATTCCTTCCGAAACCTTATCGCTTACGATTCGTTTTGCATACAAGAACGCATCACGTTTGTATCTTGATGGTGCTCCAAACTGTGTTCCTTTGACCCAATCTCTATGATTCTTCTGATGATCAAAGTATTCAGTAACTGCATTATAGGCATCCCAAAGAGTCTCTCCTTTGTTTCCACGACCATGCTTAAAGTTATCCTTTAGCTGGTTGAATACTGGAGTAGCAAAGTCTCTATGTATCTGTCCTAATTCATTCTTGCCGCTTAATCCACGATTACGTAGATAAGGAATAACAACTTCAAAGTATGTTTCAGCTTGTTTTTCGTCAAGTTTATGTTCATACATTCTATTCATTATCTCATGTGCCTTGGACCAGTTACTATCAGCATCTTTTAAGATGTCTGTAACTTGTTTTAGTCGGTCATTAACACCAGTTGTATGTCTGATAGAGAATCTCATATCTGATTTCTTATCTAATGCCCAATTAAGAGTATTAGCACAGACAACTCTTATATCTGTAGGTTGTAGAAATACAGGAGTGCTGCCGTCATGTGAATTCATCAATAATGCATATTGCAATAAGTTATCATCTCCTATTTTCACAGTAGATGGTTTCTTAGCAAGTATCCATACTTTTCTTCCTTCGTCAACAGCACCAGCAGTTTCTAACGTATAACCTTTATCGAGTAAAACCTCAAAAGGTTCAAATGCGTTAGTATTCTGCAGTACTTCGTATTTAGCAGATACATTACCTAATGGTGTATTGTTATCTGTTTTGATAGTTACAAAATAACCAGTTTCATGTAGTTTATATTCTCCAGTATCGTTGTATAACTGGTAAACAGTAGGTACTTTCTGTACTTTCCAGTCCAGATTACTTTGAACTAATGCACTTTGTATGCTAGGTGGTTTCTCTAGTTTGATACCTAGTTTATGCCAAGGTGTATCCCCGACATAGAACATAGTATCGTCTAGTAATTGATGAGCCATTTATCCTCCTTATGCTGCTTTCTTGGTAGTATAGAAGTTACGAAAATCTTCGATAACATCCTTTATAGTTTTACCATAATGTTCTTCAATGTCGCCAAAACGAATATGATCACATATATCATTAGCTCTACTACGTAGCTCTTTTGCTATATCTGCTTCTTCTTTTTGTCTTTTATCACGAATTAAGTTTAATTCTCTTTCAATTCTACTGAAATCTGGAATTAACTTTTGAACTCCTATACTTACATGATTAAAATTAAAGGAATGATCTCCATAAAATGTAGTATCCATTACTTTATTTTGAACTCTATTAAATAGATTCTTAATAAGTTTCTCTTTATATGATTCATTAATATGAATATATACATCTTCTAACATCTCATTGAGTGTATCTTTGTATTCATCAAATGTCATCTTTGGTGATTCAGGTACATTATTAATCAATTCAGTTTTAATATCATTGATTCTTTTTATAAAATATCTTTTATCTGTTTCAGTCATATTTTCTCCTTATAATGACATTAACATTAATTTATCGTCTTCTTTGGCATAGTAGTTGTATATATCCTGTATAACAGTTAAATACTGCTGCCAATGTCTGAAGTCGGTAAGTTTATCTGTTTGATAGCTTAACTTTGCTATAAACCTTTTATGGTCATACTCAGGATTAGCTAAGCACTTCATAATAGCAATAACAAATCCTCTGCGTTTATAACCGCTGTAATATTCACTTACTTCACGTATTTGATTTGCTATTTGTTTTGATTGCTTAATGTTATTTATCTTAAATGTTCCTTTTCTGAAATCATCAGATAATTTCCCAGAGAACATTGTTTTACCTGCTAACATTGTTTGAGTCTCATTATGACCAAAGCCATATTCTCTCTTGAATTCGCTATATTCTATGTAATCATCATATTTACCTGAATCTGATTCAAGTGCCAGATCACAATAGCAATTCATAAATGCGTCTGCTGTCCAAGCTTTCATTAGTTCATTTAATCTCTGAACATCTTTTAGCTTAAGACCTTTGATTTGAATATAATGCAGTTGAAGACCAAGTTCTTTACATGCAAAATATCTATGCTGTCCATCAATTATTTCCAGTTTTTCATTTACAAGTATTGGAACTGGTATATATTCTTCTTTCATAGACATAATTAATTTTGCTAAATGCGATTTTATTACAGGTCTATTTCCAGTAATAAAGTTAAATGCCTGATAGTCTTTTGTTTTATATACTGATCTAACTTCTTTTCTATCTTTTGGACTTTTCATTAGGTTTCTCCTTTATTTAAAAGTCTATTGATTTGTTTACAAATATTCCATATTTATATGGATCTCCGAGTTCTTCTAAGTCATCATAGTTTTCTCCAGATCTCATAAATGCATATTTACTTTTACCTTCTGTTTCATCTATTGTCTCAAGATAACTCATTATTTTATTTACTTCGTCATATCCATCTATTACTATGGTATCTTCAAACATTACTCTTGGATACCATTTTGTATCTGACATATAAAATAATGTTGTTTTAATATCATTACCATAATCGTCATGATCATTATCATGTACTTTATTCCAGTCTTCTAATGGTATAATATCTAAGATAGCTTGTTTACTATCTCTAGGTACTACTATTACTACTTCACTTCTATATCCCATTTTATCTCCTTGTTAAGAGCGAAGGAAAAAGCACCTACCGATAGGAATTGGTTATGCTTCCAAGCGTTACAAGGCTTCGAGGTATCGCTACTTCCCTAACAATCGTCATTGTTACTTTTCCCTTGCTCTATTTGTCCAGAGTACGCTACGCTAGATTTATAATTCTTTTTCTAAGCAAATTAGCGTACATTAATTTTGATACCATTTTTAACACAAATGCTCTTCTATCGCCTTTAGCGATCTTATCATAGAAGTGTTTATGCTCTTTATACCAATGAGACAATTCTACATGTTTCATGGTCCTTAGATTGTCAAACGAAGAATGTTTAGTAGGAATGTATGGTATCCTTGGTTTCTTCTTCGGCATGTGTGTCATCAGAGCTATCTTCAGATTCTGAATGAACTCCTGACTGTTTACTGGTATTGATGTTCTCATTTTGTCCTCCTGAGTTAGTTATATGTATTTGTACATTACCGAAATGACTCATTGTATCGAGTAATGCAATTATTTCTGTTGCTGTTAAACCAGATCTAGATTCCATAATAACACCTTGCAGCGTTACTTCTACATCGAATCTTTTTCTACTGGCTACCCAGTCTATACTTCTATGAGTATAATCCTTAGCAATGCGTAATGCATTACTTACTGCCCATGTTGCATAGGCTATAGTTCTACTTTTGCTCATTTTTCTTCCTTTTCTAAATCACATTTTTCACAATATTGTACATCTTCAAATACTTCATAATAAGTATCTGTATGTTGATCGTGTTGTTGTTTAGCACTTTCTGCCCACACAAGTGGTGTATCACATTTAGTGCATATTTCTATGTTATACATTTATCCTCCAAATATTTAGGTGAACTCTGCGTGACGCAAATGTCTTTTGGTTCATTAAGCTGTTTCAACTACGTCTAGAGTACAATCTCCATTTATCAAGGGGCAATGGGTATACCCATTTCCTATCGGACTTGTGTTTTATACGCTTCAGCACCTAATTTTTCTCCCTCATAGCAGGTGCCATGGTACTTATCTAAAATACCTACTAAACGCATTCAAGGTGCTCTTTTTCAGGCAAGGGAGAATTAGTAAACACCTCAAGTCGAACACACTGTTTTTATAATAAGTATACATTAACACTCCCCGCTGTTGCATTTTTGTGCAAACTCGGTGGTGGTGTTGTTTTATCTTATTACCTGCTCATTCGACCATGAGGTGCTTATTCATAATAGGGTAGACCACGCTGGTTACGAACGGTGGTTTTAGCCGTAACTACCCTGATTAAATAAGATAAAAAGGGGTAAGTGATTCCCATACATCCTTTATACAGTCTGGTCTGTGTTCTCAATAAGGTCGAATCTTTAATCGTTACCTTTTAATCACTTACTTTTGTTTTTTCTTTTTTGGAAAGTATCGTAGTCCCGCATTATACAATATCTGTAATTCTTTCATTCTTTTATGTGCTGGAGAATTAAAGGTTACAGATTTATATCTCGGATCTGAAATCATTTTAGCGTAAAGTTCTATCGCATCACTTATTGTTATCCCATTATGATATCTTCCAAAAATATCTTTATGGTCCTTTGGCATGTGGATTACCTCTTAAGGTTTAAAGGGAGACTCTAGAAAGGCATAAAGTCCTTTCTCTACTCGCTGCATAAAGTCTTTCTTCCTTTTTATATATTTACGTTTTTTGATTTGTATTCTCTCTTTTTGCATTAGTAATTCCTCTATTTTATTATGTGCAATATTCAACTCTTTGCTCATATCCTGCAACAATTCATTCCAGCTCATTTGTTCAGCCATATCGATCACTTCTTCCAATATTCATAAGCACCGATTCTATGTCTTATGATATGTCCCATATCTTCCATTGGTGGTACTGAATTATCATTATATCCAAGATTTAATTCTCTGGATTGTTCCAGAAAGTCAACTACCATGTTTTTTATTTTACCCATTTTCAAACTCCTCTTTTTTCTTATATGCACTATCAATAAACATTTTTTGTACTTCTCTCGCTGTTGAAAGAAGTTTTTTGACAGTATTACTTTGACCATTATCATGTATATATGTACTTAATACTAATACAAGAGTATTTATCTCCTGTGCAGTATCAAATGCTATTGCTCTTATTTTTTTCATTCGTACTCCTTTTAAATTTAAGTGGGGACTGAACTCTTAAAACAATCCCCACTATTATCTTCATCACATATATATTACTTAAATCGATGTAAACATTCTCATTCTTTCATATATATGCTACGGTTGAAGAAAGCTAAAAATTAGTCACTCTTTATAAACATTGTACAATTATTTAATGGTGAGTGACTAGAACCTTTGAGGCGATAAAACAAATTTTTAAGGCGTATTGTGTTTTTCACAAGTGTTAAACAACAATACTCAAACCGCACTTAAGCTAAGTATACCTTTTATTTTACCACAAGGTACATCTATCCAAATAATAAAGTCATCTTGTGTATAGTTA
>VTLG01000583.1_pt1 | contig 49155 bp, 78 predicted proteins | sample 4694571 | NCBI WGS metagenome assembly VTLG01 (sample SAMN12604809, study PRJNA352737) | marine metagenome | biome: ENVO:00000447; feature: ENVO:00000209|ENVO:00000569|ENVO:01000036; material: ENVO:00002151; isolation source: viral sequences binned using virsorter ... | reverse complement strand
ACAGTATTGATCCAGCATTATTGTATTTAATAGATATGGCTGCTCCAATTAGAGAATTAGGAGATGTTATTAATATGATTTGGAAATTAGATGATATAAAACCTAATGAAAAAAGACAGCTTATAGATGGGTTCTATTTTAATATGATAGATATAGCTAAACAAGCCCTTAAAGTTAAAAAGGATATGGACAAGTAAAATGTTTAAAAATAATAAAAATAATGGTAATATAGGGTAAAGAACTATGACAATATCTACAACAACGATAAAAAATAGCTATTCAGGTGATGGTAGTACAACAGTTTTTGCCTATACCTTCAAGATAGCAAGTACGGCTGACATACAGGTTATTATCCGATCTTCTGCTGGAGTGGAAACTGTTAAAAGTTTGACGACACACTATACAGTAAGTGGTGCGGGAGATGCGTCAGGTGGAAATGTTACATTTACGTCTGGTAATACACCTGCATCTGGTGAAACTGTGGTTATTAGACGTGCTACTACTCGTACACAAACTGTGGACTTGGTAGAAAATGATCCATTTACAGCCGATAGTGTTGAAGGAGCATTTGATAAGAATTTAGCTATTGCACAAGAATTACAAGAACAAGCAGATAGATCAATTAAAGTTTCAAGAACATCTACTATTACTTCATCTGAAATTACAGATAGTGCTGCTGATCGTGCTAGTAAAACATTAGGATTTGATTCAAGCGGGGATTTAACAACAGTAGCAGATTTCCTTCCTAAAGGTGGAGATTCTGCTTTATTTCAATATTCAACAACTACGACAGATAGTGACCCCGGTGGAGGGTACGTAAGATTTAATAATGCTACAATCAGTTCTGCAACAATCGCTTATGTAGATGATTTAGATTATAACGAAACAGATGTTTCTGCGTGGGTACAAAGTTTTGATGATGTATCTGGTAATGCTACACATAGAGGAAGATTAAGAGTTTCTAAAGCAGGAGTATTAGATGTTTGGCACGTTTTTAAAGTTTCAGGGGCTGCAACAGACGCAACTGGTTATACAAAATTAGCTTTAACTTATGTAGATGGTGCTGGAAGTTTAGCGGCTGATGATAAAATTTGGTTATCATTTGTAGCAAGTGGAGAAGATGGAGCAATTCCGGGGTACTATTATAAATTTGATACGGGAACGAGTGACGCTGACCCAGGGGCGGGAGAATTAAGTTTTAACAATGGAACGTATGCAAGTGCAACAGTTATTTATATTGATGATGCTGATGCAAATGGAGTAACAACACAAGCGGATACGATTACGTGGGATGATTCTACCTCTACAATTAAAGGTTATATTCATATTGTAGATATTAATGATAGTACAACATATGCAAGATTTAAGGTAACAGGTTCTGCGACAGATGCGAGTGGTTATAATAAATTAGCAGTTACCCATTTAGCATCTAATAATACTTTTTCAGCAGCCGATGAATTATCAGTTCACTTTACAAGAAGTGGAAATACTGGTGATACGGGTTCTACTGGGCCTACAGGCCCTACAGGGCCAACAGGTTCTACAGGGCCGACAGGTTCAACTGGGTCAACAGGGCCAACTGGGCCAACTGGGCCTACTGGGCCAACTGGGCCTTCTGGGCCAATGACTAGCTTTACATTAGCTGGTTCATCAGGTTCAAGTCAAACAATAGAAAATGGAAATACTTTAACTATTGCGGCTGGTAGTAATATAAGTACAACAGGAGGATCAACAGATACTGTAACAGTTGCTTATTCGGGAGATGACCCAGTAGCAATGAGCATTGCTCTCGGTTAAGTATAATGATATAAGGAGAAAATATGGCAAACACATTTAAAGTAGTCACATTTGCAGCAGAACCATCATCGGCAGGTACAGCGTACAAAATGTATACTGTAGCTGGTAGTACAACTACTGTCGTTCTTGGTTTAATCTTAACTAATATTCATTCAGCAGCAGTTACTGTTGAAGTAGAATTAGTTAGTGATACAGCAAATAGAGGTGGGGCAAACAATGTTACAAACGGAACTGCATTTTTAGTGAAGGATGTAACCATTCCAGCAGGAAGTTCATTAGAACTTTTATCTGGTGGAAAAGTTGTTTTAGAAGCAACAGACGAAATTAAAATAGATTGTTCTGTAGCTGATAAAGTTTCAGGCACACTTTCCATAATGGAAATAACATAATAATTTAGGAGAATAAATTAATGCCTTTTATAGGAAAAAAACCTACAGCAGCACCATTAACATCTAGTGATGTAGCAGATGGAATAATATCAAATGCTAAACTAGCACAAGATATAATTTCAGGAGATACTGCTTTGGGTGCAACTCCAGCAGATACAGATGAATTTTTAGTATCTGATGCTGGAACTTTAAAGAGAGTTGATTACTCATATATTAAAGGTGGCGGAATTACAGAAGCAGATCAATGGAGATTAACTACAAATTTTTCACTTTCAACAAGTGATGCTTTTATTACTTCTAATCTTGAAAGAATAGATACTTCTCCTCAAGATAAAATGGGTACTGGAATGAGTGAAAGTTCTGGTGTTTTTACTTTTCCATCTACAGGTTATTGGTGGGTAATAGCTAATATGCAATTTGCAAATGATGATACTGATTCACGATATATGCAATTTCATATTCAAACAACAACTGATAATTCTACTTATACTAAAGTTGCAGAGCCTACTGGTTATATGGAAGGTGCGGGTGGCTGGCAATATCTAAATATAGTGGGTGATACTTTAATTGATGTAACAAATGTTTCAAATGTAAAAGTTAAATTTTCTACTGTGGTTGCCACCTCTAGTACAGCAGTTATATATGGTAGCTCAACAGCAAACAGAACATATTTTACATTTATAAGATTAGGAGATACATAAGATGAATTTTAAAACAGGCAGACCAGATCATATTGAAGATTATTTAGTCACTGTTAGAACTGGTCAATGGTTTGGCTGGTCTGATAGTAAAAATAAAGTTTATGCAAATCTTATTGTTCACGATGGTGGTTCAAAACCAACAGAACAAGAATGTACTGATGGATTAGCAACTTTGCAATCTGATTTTGATACAGCTAAAACAAATTTAGAAAATAATAAAGCATCAGGCAAAGCAAAACTAAAAGCTGGAGAAGCATTAAATGATGCAGAACTTTCAGCATTATTTGGAGATTAATTTATGTATATAGGAAAAGAACCAATAGTAGGAAACTTTCAAAAGTGTGATGCTATTACAGTTGTCAATGGACAAGCAGCATACACACTACAAGTTAGTTCTACAAATGTAGTTCCTGAAAGTGCAAATCATATGTTGGTTTCACTTAATGGAATTTTACAAGCACCCGTTACTTCATTTACAGTATCAGGCTCAACACTTACCTTTGCTTCAAATTTAGCAACTGGCGATGTTATAGATTTTGTAATCTTGCTTGGTAATGTTTTAGACATCGGTATTCCTTCAGACGATAGTGTAACTTTAGCAAAGATGGCTAGTGGAACTGATGGAAATATAATTAGTTATGATGCTTCTGGTAATCCAGTAGCAATCGCAACTGGTAATGATGGACAAGTTTTAACTTCTGCTGGTGCTGGACAACCTCCAGCTTTTGAAGCGGCGGCTGGTGGAGATAACAAACCAGCTTTTTTAGGTTATCACGATGCTAGTCAAACTTGTAGTTCAAATACTTGGACTAAACTGCAAGTGGATACCGAATATTTTGATACGGATGGAACTTTTGACCATTCAACAAATTATCGCTGGACACCAGCGGCAACAGGAAACTATTTTATGTTCGCACATTGTAGAGGTTATCCAGGCGGAATTGTAGATTGGTGGCAATCCGCAATTTATAAAAATGGTTCTGAAGTAAGTGCTGGAAAATTAAGTTTTAAAAGAGAATTTGTAAATAGTGAGGTTATTGCATCAGAATGGAATACGACTAATTTTTCTACAATCGTTAATGTTACTAGCACATCAGATTACTTTGAATTTTTCTTTTATCCAAGAGGAGATAATTGGACTGTTCAAGGTATTCAATTTGGAGGATTTAAAATAATTACTTAATATGGCAACTTTATATTCAAAAGTTAATCAATATTTAAAAGCTAACTCAAAAACTTGGGATGCCGAAGAAAATAATATTCGATTACAAAACGATAGTGATGGTCGAGGAGATTATATTCATACTTGGAATGTGAGTGGTCTTGCAGAACCAACATTAGAACAATTAGAAACTTATGATGTTTCAGCTACAACAGAAGAAAATAATAAACAAGCTATTTCAAATCGTCAAAAAGAATATGGGAATAATACAACTCAAATTGAAAATATAATTGAAAATGGTTTAGAAGCTGAACAAGCTAGAGTTCAAGCTATCAAAGACAAATATCCAAAGGAGTAATCAATGGCAATCAAAGTAGCCAATAACCAATCAATGACTGGGATTACAGCTTTACCATCAGCAATTAGCGGTGGTGCTTGGACTTTAATTTCTACAACGACAGCTTCATCAAGTGCAACAGTCAGCATTACATCTGGATTAGATGATACTTATGATGCTTATTGTTTTAGATATTACAACTTACATTTAGCAACTGATGGACAAGATGTACTATTTAATGGATCAGATGATACGTCTAGTCATTCCTATAATATAACTAAAACTACAACTTATTTTTATGCAAGACACGATGAAGGCGATAGTGCAACTGAACTTACTTATCTTACTGGATTGGATTTAGCACAAGGAACTGGTTTTCAACCAATAGCAAAAGCAATAGGAAATGGTAACGATGAATCTTGTAGCGGAGAATTATATTTATTTGATCCGAGTAGTACCACATTCGTAAAACATTTTTTCGGAAGAACAGTTGGATATAATGGTGGCGATGAAGCACAAGATAATTATTATCAAGGTTACTTTAATACAACAGCAGCAATAACAGCACTTCAGTTTAAAGCTGAAAGTGGAAACATAGACGCAGGAGTAATAAAATTATATGGCATTAGTTAAATATAATAATAATTCTATATCAGCTATTACAACTGCTGGAACTTTAGCAACTGGTGCAATGGTTTTAATTAAAGAACAAACAGCATCTTCAAGTGCTACCATTAGCTTTGTTGATGGCACGTCAGATGTGGATTTAGACGCAACCTATCCGATTTATAAATTTGAATTTATTAATATTCGTGGAGCAACAGATGATAAAGGTTTAACTTGGAATGCTTCAACTGATACTGGCTCAAATTACAATGTAATTTCTACTAACACAATGTATACATCATATCAACAAGAAGATGGTAGTCCATCAGGTCTTGGTTATTCAACAACTCACGATCATGCTCAAGAGACTGGATTTAAAAAATTAACTGTCGGTGGAGCTAATGATACTGAAAGAGGTGCTAGTGGACATATTTGGTTATTTAATCCTAGCTCAACAACTTATGTAACACATTGGCTTTCATATTTTACTCAAGCTGCAAATGATACATATATACAAAATGAAATAACCGCAGGTTATTATAATACAACTTCTGCTGTTGATGCTATTCAGTTTAAAATGGAAAGTGGAAACATAGGCGCAGGAACAATCAAACTCTATGGATTAAAGGATAGTTAATGGCTTTAGTTAAATTAAATAATAGAGGAGTAAGATCGATAAGTACCTTTGGTAGTATTTCTAGTTTAGGTACTTATACTTTTATTAAAAAAATAACTGCTTCTTCATCTTCAACTATATCGTTTGTTGATGGTAGTTCTGATGTGGTTCTGGATAACACTTACAAGGAATACTTATTTACTTTTAATAATATTCATCCATCAGCAGATAGTAATCAATTTCTTATCAATTTTAGCGCAGATACTGGTAGTAATTATAATGTTACAAAAACATCTACTGTATGGAGAGCTTTTCTTAGTGAAGGTGATAGTAGTGGATCAGGATATGTGTCAAGTAATGATTTAGCACAAGGAACTGGAGTACAAATATTAGCATCTTCTTTAGGTGCAGATGCCGATCACACAACACAAGGTTATTTACATTTATTTGATCCATCATCAACTACATACGTCAAACATTTTATATCACGAATATCTACAACTTCTTCTGACGATCAGATAATGGATTTTCACGTTGCTGGATATTGCAATACGACTTCAGCAGTTGATGCGGCTCAATTTTCTATGACAACAGGCAATATAGATGCTGGAGATATTTGTTTATATGGAATTAATTAGTATAGTATAAAAATGAAAAAAGGAGTATAATAAATTATGGCAAGACATCATTTAATAAATGGAATTAAAGTTCCTTTTACAGCAGAAGAAGAAGCAGCTAGAGATGCTGAAGAACAAACTTTTGCTGATGGTGCATTTGATCGTGCTATTGCAGATTTAAGAAGTAATAGAAATAGACTGTTAGCTGAAACAGATTTTTATGCTTTATCCGATGTAACAATGTCAGAAGATATGACTACTTACAGACAAGACCTGCGTGATCTTCCAGATGGTTTAACTACTGTGGAAGAAGTTAATAATGTTACCTATCCAACGAAACCTTAATCGTGATTTTAGAACCACGTTGGAAATCTTATATTGTTGCAACCGCAGAACCTGTACTTAACGCACAACAATGTGATGAACTTATCCGTATAGGACAAAGTGAACCCAAAATAAATGCTACTATTGGTACAACTGATAAGGATACAAAGTTAGATCAAAGATATAGAAAAAGTAATATTAGTTGGATACCTTTTGCCAAAGCTGTACCTATTTATCAAGTTATTAGACAATGGATGGAAATCACTAATAATAATTATTTTGGTTTTGATAATGTTCAATTATCTGAAAATGGTCAATTCGGTAATTATGGTAAAGGTGGTTTTTATAATTGGCATATGGATAGTAATGTAGATATGGCACATATGCCTACTGTTAGAAAAATATCTATGTCATTATTATTGAATGATCAAAAAGAATTTGAAGGTGGAGATTTAGAGATATTTTGTGGAGAAACATTAGATTCTAAAAAAAATAAATTTACCTTAAAAAGAGGTTATGCTGTGTTTTTTGCTAGTTTTTTACTGCATAGGGTAGTTCCAATTACTAAAGGAACTCGTCAATCTTTAGTGATGTGGTTTGGTGGCCCATCTTTAAGATAAAATCATTTCTATAACCTATGAAGTTTGATATACTGTACTTTATGGAAGTAAAGGATGAGATATTTAAATATTTTTTTATTTTTAATATTATTATTAACTTTAGGGGCTTGTGAAAATACTAGACAATCTATTGGTATTACAACAAAACCTTTAGCAAGTGATGATAAATTTGAAGATAGTACAAAATTGAATTGGAAGATAACTTGGGGTAAAATAAGGCCAAAAGAAGATGAAGATTAATGAATCAACAAATGTAGCAATGCCAATAAGGAATTTAATTTCCATTATTGCAGCAGTAGCAGTAGGAGTATGGGCTTATTTTGGTATAATAGAAAGACTTAATACATTAGAAACAGATAACCATCTAATTAAAAAAGATTTAGAAGGGGCAGTTGAATTTTCTATAAGATGGCCTCGGGGTGAGTTGGGAAGTTTACCGGCAGATAGTGAGCAGTTTCTTTTGATTGAGAGTTTACTAACTGATGTAGAAGATATACAAACAGAAATAAAAGAAAGTAGACATAATGCGACTAATATATCAAGACTACAAAAAGATGTTGAACGTATTATTAATGATATTGAAAAAATAAAAGATAAAGTGAGGAAAAATGGAAACAGTCATTAGTGGAGTAATAGTGCTTTGTATGTTCTATCAAGGAGGTATTATTGAACATACCTATATACAGGATCAAAAAATGAGTTCATGTTTGAAGGCTAAGCGTCAGGTTGAGAGAAGTGTTAATCCCCAAAATGTTCGTATGGCTTGTGGAGAGGTTGATGCTATTATTGAGAAAGATGAATATAGCGATAAAATGAGAGTTATTAAAATCATAAAAGATAAATATGATTCATCAGGATATACTAAATAATGGATTTAAAAGATAAAATAGTTGGTCTTGCTCTTGCCGCTTTGATTGCATTAGTTGGATGGAATTTAAAAGAAACTTGGACTTTAAAAGAATCAGTATTTAAACTTCAACAAGGACAAGAAATCTTATCTAAACAGATAAAGAAGAATACAAATTTTGTTAAACGAAACATTAAAAAACAAAACAAGAAAAAGAAAAAGAAGAATAACGAATAAATCGTATGCTTGGTTTCTTAAAAAGAGAAGGTGGTATAGAAGGCGAAAATGATAAAATTTATATTAGTAATGCAATTGTGTTATTCCGCAACACAAGTATGTATACCTCCTGTCCAAGCAGGACAATATTTTAATTCGCATAAAGAATGTAGTTTAGTAGGTTATAGAACTGGTCACGATATTATTTTAAATAGAGAGGATAAAGAAGTTAATGATACAAGAGCATTTGTTAAATTTTGGTGTATTGAAAAGAAGATAGAAAATGAAAAAAAAGTTGACACCTAAATTTAATAGTAAAACATCAATGGATGTTATTTGCTATAAATTAGCAGAAATACATAAAGATGTGGTTAAAAACAGTAAAGATATAGAGGATTTAAAGCATCAAGTATCTATGGGAAAAGGTGGAATTAAAGCCGTTTTTGTAGTAGGGTCTTTGATTGCTTTAATAATAGCAATATTAAAGTTTGTTAAACTATAGGAGGTACTATGAAAGATTTTTTTGAATTTGTATCCGATATGTGGTGGGATATGACAGGAAAACAAAGAGTAACTGTATCAGTTATTGCTGGTATATTTATCTTTTTAGTAGTAACAATAATATTTTAGTATGTGGTTTAGTGCAATTAAATTAGCGTTAAATGCGGGTACGCATATTTATAAAAAGCGTCAAGAAACAAAGATGCTAATGGCTGATGCTCAAAGAACCCACGCACAACGAATGGCAAGTGGCGAGATTGAGTATAAACAAGCTGTAATGCAAAATAATCAACAGGGCTGGAAAGACGAGTTCGTTTTGATACTCGTTTCTGCTCCCGTGATGCTGTTGATATGGTCTATTTTTAGTGATGATCCTGCTATTATGAAAAAGGTTGAAATGTTTTTTGAGTATTTTAATAATATGCCATTTTGGTATCAGGCCTTATTTATTGGGGTAGTTTCGGCTATCTATGGCCTTAAAGGTGCAGATATTATTAAAAGAAAATAATGGCTTATTCCCTCAATATTTAGTAATATACCAAACTTAATAGGAAAGATTATGAATAAAATATTTATATTTCTGGCTCTAATGTTCGCTTTAAGTGCCTGTTCTGTAGGCAAGAAGTGTACCTATACACAAGATGGAACTAAATTATCATCTTGGGTGTGGTTCTATAAAGATAAACCAATAGACTTGGATAAGAATAACTGTAATTAATATATGTTTCAAATCATAGTTGCATTATTATTAATGCAAAATACTAATTCATTTGACTTTAAACATCAGCAAACATTTAGTAATGTTGATAAGGTGATTAAAATAGTTAGAATAGTGAATGGTTTTAATGGGAGGTAGTATGGACAAAGTGAAAGAATTATGGGCTTTGGCAAAAGGACATAAAAAAATATCTATTGCTGTAGCTGTCGTAATTATTGCTATATATTTTTTAGTAAACTAAAATTTCCCTTGAAATTTTGCCGCTGTTATATAGTATAAGCGAATGGAATATGACGATTTAAAGGCAAGGATTAAGGAACACGAAGGTTTTAGAGATCAAATCTATAAAGATAGTCTTGGTTTTGCCACAATCGGATATGGTCATCTTGTTTTAGATACTGATCCTTTTATTGAAGGACAATCTTATCCAAAAGAACATCTTGAAAAAGTTTTTGATGGTGATTTTAATATAGCTAAAGATAACGCTAACAAACTTATTGGAGATATAGCTTTAAATCATCAAGCTAAATGTGTCATCATTGAGATGGTGTTTCAGCTTGGTATTGGTGGAGTATCTAAATTCAAAAATATGTGGAAAGCATTAGGCGAGGGTGACTATCAAACTGCATCCGAAGAAATGCTTGATAGCAGATGGGCAAAGCAAACTCCAAAACGTGCTGAAAGTCTGTCAGCTACTATGAAATCTTGTAAAATCTAGCAAATTAAAGTATCATACAACCATTAGTATGGTAGTCATTTTAAAAGATATTATTCTTGATAATGGTACTGTTCGGGATGTACATATTGAAAATGGTACAGTTAAATATGTTGATCCCAAACAAGCCGAGATAGAACGAATCAAGAACATTCCAGAAACAATAGAGGGTAATTAGTGAACAAAAGGATATTGGTCATTAGTGATATGCACATACCCTTTCACCATAGGGATAGCTTTGATTTTTTAAAAGAAATTAAAAAAGAATACAAGCCCGACTTCGTTATTAACATAGGCGATCTGCTTGATTTCCACGCCATAAATATGCACACCCACGATCCCGACCTCTATAGTGCAGGACACGAATTAAGGGCTTCTAGGGGCTTTATAAGGGCATTAGAGGGCATATTTCCGAAGATGGTAGAGGTAGATAGCAACCATTCTAGCTTGGTCTATAGAAGGGCTTTAAAATACGGAATGAGTAGAGAGTTCTTAAAAGACTATGGCGACTTTCTAGGTACAAAGAAATGGAAATGGGTAGATGATTTAACTTTGACTATGAGTAATAAACAGAAATGTTTTTTTACTCACGGAAGATCAGCAGACATTTTAAAGGTATCTCAAACTATGGGTATGTCAGCAGTACAAGGACATTACCATACTAAATTCGTCATAAGCTATTGGGCTAATCCCGATAACATATTCTTTGCTATGAACGTAGGATGTTTAATCAACCAAAAATCTATGGCTTTTAATTACGCAAAAAATTTTAGGACAAGATTTATAATAGGATGTGGAATTATATTAGATGGTATCCCCAAGCTACTACCAATGGTTTTAAATGATAAAGGTAGATGGAATAAAAAGCTAGTTTAGAATAGTTCTAAATAAAGTAATTAAATGTCAAAGCGATAAGAGAAGTGAAATAAATAACTAGGCATATATAAAATAAATTCATTCTCATAAATTTCTAATATACCTATTTTAAAAATTTGCAAGAATTATCTTTTCTTCTTCTTATTTTTTTTCTTCTTCTTATTTTTCTTTTTCTTTTTTCCCATCTTTTTCCCCTTTCTGTAATTCTATTTTAATCTTTTCAAGATAAACAATATTATCCCAACTTTCTTCTTGTGCATCTTCTATCCATTTTTCAATGGGTTTGACCGCCTCTAACATTGTTCGTCTAAATCTCTTTATACCACTTTCCGATCTATTAGCAAAGCGTTCAATTAGTTTTTGAACAAGAGGATCGTGGGTTAAGACAAAAGGTTTAATAATTCTTTTAGAATTTGACATTATTATAATAATCACAAAACTCATTGACACGGCAATAGTGTAAGCATCTAGTATCCTGTGCGGGTCTTTGCACAACTTTACACTTTACACCTTCTACGTATCCATTAGCTTTTAAATATTGATCCATTTCTTTTCTAGTTGGTAAAACTCTTTTAGCAGATTTTCTACCATCAACCATTAAAGCATAACTATCTTCTTTCCGCCATCTTTCTTTTGCCGTACAAAGCGGTAATTTACTAGACCTTTCAGCATCTTGATGTAGCTTAATTCTAGCTTTTACATATTCATCTTGTTCTTTAGGTGTCCATCTTCTTATAGGGATCATAATAACTTGTTTTCTAGGGTAGTTATCAGATTTCATTACTTGGAGTTTAGACCAATCCCTTAATATAGCCATAATATTGAGAGATTTAACTTTAATAGGTTTACCATAGCTAGTTAAATTCTTTTGATTTTTACGACATAGAAAGTCTAATACATTAAGTTGGTTTTCCCAATCGGGTTTTCCTTCATTTAAAGCAGATATAACCGACCAAGCAGATGTGACTTTAAAATCTATCAATCTTCCTAGTCTTTCAAGATAGTCAAATGACCCACTTAAAGTCCAACCATTAGTGATCTTATCATCTTTATAGAATAATCTTCTTTCTGATAAATCAATTCTTTGTTTAGATCGTTCAATGATATGGTGTACAGATTGTCCTAGTAAAGAAAATATCCTATCAGATACATCCTCTTTAATTAAATCTTGGTTTCTCATTTCCAAGACCCTTATTCTAGGAGGAGCAATCAAACGGGTAGCAGATATATTAGACCCTTTGGATGAGTAAGGATCATTAGCTACTGCCCGTTCAATCGCTTTCGGGAGGTTTGATGCGTTAGTATATTCCATTAAAATGGTACTGGCTCTTGCCCTACAGTATTAGACCCATTATTTTCATCCCCGTTATCGCTTTGGTCTAAACCATCTAACTCTTTAGATCGTAAGATAATATTTCTAATACCTTCGGATAGCTGATTAAATACTTCCTTTTTACCATTTTGAAAATCTTTTAAATCAAAGACAACACTTGTATGGTATTGTTCAGCGATCTTATCGCCTTTTGCTAGAGGCATTACTGATCCAACCTTGTTGTTTTTATTTCCTTGAATGACATTTAAAGTACATTCTTTTCCTGCTAACTTTGCAATATCAAAACCTTTCTTTTCCGTTTCAGAAAAAGCACGACCCCGCCAAGAAGTTAAATCTATTCCAAGATTAGACTTTTCGTGGAGTGATAAGGTATAGAATTTGCTAATGGTTAAGGGTACAGAATTATCATCAGTTTGATCTGGAGTTTCCCAAATAACCAAGACCTGTCTTTTCCAAGACACATTACCTTGATAGTCGTTTTTTTGTGTACCAAGATCAATAACCTTAATACAACGGGCTTTGTGAATACCTACAGAAACGCTAGGAAAACTGCTACTTTTTTCACCGCCTTTTGCTACTATGCTTGTCATATTTTTTCCTTTTATTTATTATTTAATTAACCTATGTTTATTCTTTGTCTTAACTATTGTCAAGTTAAATGTTGATTAATGTTAATGATTATGGTAAATAATTGTCAATTATGGCAACAATACTACCCGAATTGGCTACAGAATTAGAAGCCAAAAGAGATAGATTAATTAAAGATATTACCAATGTAGATAGATCATCAGTAATACCCGATCATTTTAATAAAGCTGATAGTATCTTAAAACTTGTAGATCAAGCTAAAGAGGCACACGATAGAGCAAGTTTTATTAGACGATTGCTTACAACCGAAGAACAATTTAGTATGGGAATAAACAAATAGTGAACAAATGAAGAACAATAAATATAAACTAGCAGTAGATAGAAAAAAGGAAATAATATCTAAATATGGGGGTAAGAATTTATCAAGAAAATTAAGAATATCACATCCCGCAGTATCTAAATGGAAAGTAATACCACCTTATAGGGCTATTCAGATAGCAAAACTTGGTGATTTCTCGCAAGAATACATAAGACCCGACATAGATTTCAGTATAGCATAGCTATGGCATTGCTATAGCATTGCTATAAAATGGCAATAGCAAACATATGACACTATGCTATCAAATCGCATATGCGATTTTATCCCCTTCATCTTCATCTTCACCTTCATCTTCAACTGCACCTACATCTACATACAAGATAGTAGTTGACACTAAAGTTCTTTCGGGGTAAAAACAAAACTTAACTAAACTTAATAGGATTTATATTGAGAAAATCAACTACAGATGAACAAAGCCCTGCCTTTCAATTTTATGCAAACGATTGGATAAGCGATCCTAATAGATTAAAGCTAAACCTAGAAGAACAAGGGGCTTATATTCTATTATATTGTCATTGTTGGCGGGGCTTTAGAATTGAGTATGATATGGAAATTTTGTCTAAAATGTGTAATTGCCGATTAGACAAGATTAAACTCATCATACCAAAAATAGAGCATTTATTTTTGAAGGAAAAAGGTAAAGACGGCAAGACCTATTTAGTTTGCAAACAAGCAGAAGAAGAACGAAAAGAACAAAAGCTGAACAGAAAAAGACGATCAGTAGCGGGTAAAATTGGGGCTAACAAAAGATGGTCAGAAGAAAATTTAAGGGAAGATGAAAACACTCGTAATAATACTTCTAGGCGTAAAACTTGAATATAGTAATTTTCCTATGAAATATGAGGATTGTACTAAAAGTTTTATGTATGTAGTTGAAAAAATTGCTAAATATTATGACCAAACAAATGACATAAATCAAGGATACTATACAAAAAAAGGAAAATTAGTAGTGGGGCATTATTGTAAATGAACGACCAATCACATTACGGAATATTTTTAAATTACTTTGGAACTCACCATACATTTCAAACTTTCTGCGATAAAGGGATTAACAAAAAACTCATTAAACAACTACACGGAACAATAGAAGAACATTTAAAAACACTTACAAAATTAAATCAAAAAGGGGCAGGAATATATTTTACTGTTAATGAAACTAATTTAAAAGGTAGAACTACTGAACACATTAAAAGAGTAAGGGCAGTATTCATTGATCTTGATGGCTATCCTTTACCTAAAAAATTTGAACTACAACCCCATATGATAGTAGAAACTAGCCCTAAAAAATATCATTGCTATTGGTTATGTGAGGGTATTCCATTAATCAGTTTTAGTTTATTTCAACAAGCATTGGCTTTTAAATACAATGCAGATAGTAAGGTTAAGGATTTACCAAGAGTAATGAGAGTTGCAGGATTTTATCACAACAAAAGAAAACCTTATCCCGTGAAAATTATTAGTATGATTGATGAACGACCTTATACTAAAGATGAAATTAGAGATACTTTAAAATTAAAAAGACCGGAAAACAAAGTTAGTAATTATGAAATACCACAATACAAAGGTAAGTATTCCGGTACATTAAGATATGGAATGAAAGAGGGAGATAGACACGCAACATTAGTGAAGATGCTGATTGCTATTCGTAAAAGAGGAGAAAGCTATGAATATGCTAAAAAAGAGGCAGAAACTTTTGGAAAACTTTGTGTACCACCCGAAAATCCAAAAGAGATTATGTTTCAATTAAACGATATATGGAAAAGATATGAACCTACGACCTTATCAAAATAAAGCTATAGAAGATATAAGACACCATTTTTCAAGAGGTAAGAAAAGGATTTTACTTGTAGCCCCTACGGGTAGCGGTAAAACAGTCATTGCGTCATCAATGATGCAAAAAGCAAAGGAAAGGAGTAATTTTAACCTTTTTGTTGCCCATAGGCGGGAGTTGGTGATGCAATGCAGTAGAAAGTTGTCAGATTTTGGTCTTAATCACGGAGTAATTATGGCACAAAAAAGTCCAAATATGATGGCAGATATTCAAGTAGCATCTATTCAAACTTTTGCGTCAAGGAAAGATAGGGATGATTTTATAAAACCCAAAGCAGATGTAATTATACTTGACGAGGCACATAGAAGTGTATCGGGTCAATTTCAAGAACTTATAAAAGTTTATCCAAATGCTTTTATTATAGGTTTAACTGCGACACCTTGTAGAAATGACGGAAGGGGGCTTGGAAATGTTTATGAAGAATTAGTTGAGGCAGGATCAATCAAAGAATTGACAAAATTAGGTTATCTTGTTCCTAACAGAATTGTAGCACCAACTATTCCGGATTTACAAAAAATTAGAATTGTAGCAGGGGATTATGAAAAGAAAGCATTAACAAAGAAAATGAATACTGCAAAATTAGTAGGGGATATTGTTTCACATTGGATCAAATATGGCGAAAATCGGGCAACTGTTGTCTTTGCTACATCAATAGCCCATTCCAAACACATTGCGAACATATTTAATCAAAACGGAGTAAAGGCAGGTCATATTGATAGTGAACAAAATGAGTTGGAAAGAGAAAAACAACTAGCTAATTTGAATAATGGCGAAATTAAGATATTATGTAATTGTCAAATACTAACAGAAGGATGGGATCAACCCAAAGTATCTTGCGTGATAATAGCTAGACCAACAAAATCTTATCCATTGTATTTACAGATGATAGGTAGAACTTTAAGACCTTATCCAAATAAAAAGGATACTTTGATTATAGACCATAGCGGATGTGTGTATGAACACGGATTTCCCGAAGATGCGGGAAATTGGACACTATCTACTAAAAAACCTAAAACCAAAGATAGAATAAAAGACCCTAAACCTATTGAAAAACAACCTTTTACTTGCGTTCAATGTGATACTGTTTATCAACCCACAAAAGATAATCCTAGTTGCCCTAATTGTGCCTTTATTCCTACAAAAAAAGAAAGAATTGTATTGATTAAAGAAGGTAGATTAGTTGAAATGCCTAAAACAAAACCAAATGCAGATGATAAAAATAATTTTTACGCCCAATTATTATATTATGCTAGGCAAAAAGGTTATAAGGAAGGATGGGCTAGTCATACTTTCAAACAAAAATATGGGCATTTTCCACATAGTAAAAAAATATTTCCAGTTGCTACGGGTAAAGATGTAATGGGATTTATTCAACATTTAAACATAAGACGGGCTAAATCAAGAAATATGAGGGAGTTAAATTTATGACATCAGAAGCATTAAAGAAGGCACAAAAAAAATATTATTCAAAGCCCGAAAATAGAAGGAAGAAAGTTGAGTATATGAAAGAATATAGGTCAAGACCCTATGTTAAAGCTAGATACCATAAATACTATAAGGATAAATTAATTAGAGATAATGAAAATGATAAACTTAATGCTAAAAATACAGAAAGACTTGTTGATGTATGAGTGAAAAAGTAGTTGATAGAGGGGATGCGTGTTTGGATTGTAGGCAAGATACTAAATTTGGTAGTGGTAAATTTGTTAATAGAACACCATCCGAAACAGATGAGGAAAAAGGTTATCTATGCAAGGATTGTGAGGATAAGTTTTATTTAGATGCAGGAATAGTTTGTTTAAATTGTGGTGAACAATCTTTAGAGGGTAATTCAGAATGTTTTGAATGTGAGGGTAAAGAGTTTAGAAAAATAAAACAAGAGGATTTTAATTAAATGAGTGAAGAAATAACAGAACAACATATGCACAAATTAAGGGAGTTGGGTAAGAAATATGCAAAAGCTAAAGCTGAACTATCTTTTTTAGATCATAATAGGAAAATACTTTTAGCAAAATTAATGAAAGAACATCAAATCAATTCAAACACGGGTAAAATGGATAGTGTCAATGCCCAAGAGAGAGAGGCAAGAGCAGATCAAAGATATTCAGATCATATCAAGGCATTATCTTTAGCCGTACAAAATGAGGCAGAACTCTCTTTTGAAATAACAATAGTCAGAATTAACTTTGAAACGTGGAAAACTAAAATGATAAATCAAATGAAAGAGGCAAAAGATTATGGGGTCAAAAAATAGAGATGAGATATATTATATTTTAGATAAATACGAGGTCTATTGGGAAGATGCAACAAGTCTTGGCGAATGGAAGGATATGGAAGATGCTAAAAAAGATACACCCGCCATAGCTTGTACAGAAGGATTTTTAATCAAGAAGAATAGAAACTACCACACCTTTGTTATGACTATTTCAGAAAAAGAGGTAGGCGACCAAATGATTATCCCTACTAAAAATATTAAAAAGATGGTAAAATTAGGTAGAAAGATATTTTACAAAAAAGACTTTGACTACAAAAGATACCAAACATAAAAAAATTCACTATGAAAAATTAGTTAGTATAGGGTGTATTATTTGTAAAAAAATGGGCTTTCCAAATAGTCCTGCTGAAATACACCATATTAACGAGGGAAGAATAGGTAAAAGGGCTAATTTTCGTATGTGTATTCCCCTTTGTCCAAAACATCATAGAAATGGGGAAGAAAGCTATCATTATAGCCCTAAAAAATTCACTAAAAAATGGGGTAGTCAAAAAAAGTTGTTGCAAGAGGTTTTAACCTATGTTAATTGTTGTGGTGGATGTGAATAGATGTATGTACTATCTTTAGGTCATTTTAGCCCTTGTTGTATCATACATTTTTAGCCGAGAGGATGTTCATATCTTAACGGGTCAAGTGGTTAATGACTTAATGTAATTATAGCTATCCCACTTGACCCAATATTAAAAATTATGATTGATTATAAAAAACTTGGTAGATTATTTGATAGCGGAGATCAAACTAAAATTGATACTGTTATTAACGTAGATCATAGACCCCTTGTAAGTCAGTATGACAACCGCTTTATCAAATTCGGATTTGTTGAGCATAAAGACAATAAGTATATCTTGAAAATGACTAAAAAAGAAAGAGATATATTTCAAATTACCAAGAGTATAGCAGATGACGAGTTAAAATTTGCCTATGATGTTATTAGTAAGATACTTTCAGATGATACGGAACTTAAAGAAATTGAATATCTAAAAAAACAAATTCCTATGATTAGGGAAGAAGTACAAATTGAAATATTAAAGCAAAGTCAAGAAATTGAAAGTCTTAAAAAAATTGATAAATCACACCAAGAATTGAACGGAAAATTAAATAGAAAAATAAGCCAATTAAAGAAATTAATTGATTTATATAAAATAGCAAAAGTCCAAGCCGTTGAGGATGCTAAAAAAGAGGCAGATATATTAATGATGAAAAAGATTAAAGAACTAGAAGAAGTTAAAAGAGATAATAAAAAACTAGCTGAAATGAACGAGAAATTAACTCATACACCTAGCAATTTAAGGGAAAAAGGGATATTATGATGTATTAATGGCAAAAAAGAAAAATCTTTTTGGTGTTAATACCTATGTTAAAAGAACTAAACCGAAAATTGGTAGGCATAAAAAACGTATGTCTAAATCTGAAAAAAAGAATTATAAAAAATACAGGGGGCAAGGTAGATAAATCTAAATATGAACAACTACTAAAAAAATACAAAAAATTAAAAAAGGATTATGATTTTATGTATCATTTACCTTGATTAATGCCCCTTTACAAAGGAATATTGATTAGTGTTTTGTTTATTTTATGTTATTATTTGTAGAAATATCCATAGACGCAACGATCACCTTGTCGGGAACAATCGTAAGTATCTTGGATAACTTTATCAATGACGGCTACCAAGTGTCTTGAAACAACACAAATTATTTTGCCATTTGGTAAGTCGTCATATCGTAAGTGAACTTTACAACCTTTCCCAATAAACATTGTAGGTTTCCATTTAAAACCAAGACCTAAAATGTATGGGCGATAAACGGGTTTATGAACACCTAGTCTTGCACTATCTTCTTTTGGTTTTAAACCATACGCAAGTTTAGTATTAGAATTTAATCTAAACTCTTTAGTTGCATTAGTAAGATCGTCATAGACTTTTTGATAAGAAAGACCTGTTGAAATACAAATTGAACGAGTAATACAATCACCCGTAAAACCTTTATATCCAGCAAGTTTTCTTCCCCCATCATTAAACTTAAAACCAAGACCTTTGATTTCATTTCTAAAATCTTTTCCGTCTTTTCTTCCAAGTTTTATGTAAATGGGGTGACAATGGTCTTTATGTATTTTCATAAGTACCTATCTTTCCCAAAACTTACATAATCAATATTCACAATGTAAAAGAGCTAAATTATAAATCTATTAAAATTTATAATTACCCTAGTATATCATATTGACTTTTTCACTTTTTCCACTTTGTTGAAAAGTAGAAGGACTAAAATTAAAAAAATTTAGGATTGACGTTGTAATAAAATTTTACTTGACACACTTTTTGAGATTTTTTTTAGAGGGCAAGGTAGATAGTTATTTAATCTGAATTGTAATAACATCTGTATCTTTATCAGCTAGACCTTGATAGCCGTTTTCGTGTTCAGATATAAAAGCTACATCAAGTTTTGCTGAAACTAACTTTAAAATATCATCAGCATTATTTCCCCCATATCTCATAATATCAATAACTTCTTTTTTGTTATTTATAGCATAATGTAGGGTAGAACCATTGGCTTGAAATAAATTGCCGTATTTATTTGTTTTAACTTTTAATCCTTTTATCTTCTTATATTCAGATAATTTGATTTTTTCAGTAGGTCTATAATAGGTACTCATTTTAATAACTTTCCATTTTCAAAATAATATTTAGCATTTTTATTAATACTATCTCTAATAACTCTATATTGATCTACTATTTTTTCATCACATAACCAACATAGAGATAATTTTACCAAGTCTTTTGGATAATCTAATTGCATTTTAATATATGAAATTAATGCTTTTTCACTTTCTAGGGCTTTCTTCCATACCGAGCATTTAAACCATTCTTGCTCTTTACCATTATCAAAAGTCGCAATAACATCAATTTTTAAATTATCTATAATTTTACGAGGATTTTCTTCTTCTTCAAAAACAACTTTCATTTGTTCTTCTAGTTTATTAAGGGGATTTATAGGTTTATCTGTCATTTATTCATCATTTTTAATTCTATAAATAAAAAGCCCAATAATTGCTATCATTATTGAACTACAATAAAAGCCGATTTTTATATATTGTTCATCAACTTGACCGATAAAAATAAAAAAATTCCAGCATATTAATAGTAATGTAAGTTGTAAAATTCTCATTTTTTCTTCTTCTTTTTTAGTTTTTTAAGTATTTTATTTGCGTATTCTTGATCTTTTTTACTTCCAAATAATCCTTTTTCCTTGCTCTTTTTAACGTCAATGAGTTTATTATTTTTATCTACTGTAAATGTTAGCATTACCATTATTTAAGCCCCCTTATTCACTAAATAAACCCCGCAATCATAGTCAATACAAGATATTTTAAACCCTAAATGGTTTAATATTTTTTCAACTGAACTAAAACCACAAGCCCCGTTAATTTGTGGAATTGTGTGCTTTTCTGTCGGTAGCTTGGAAGATTGTTTGTAAAAATCTTGATACCTTTCAAGCCCTAAACTTTTGCCTTCTTCTTCTCTTTTTATTATTTCTTTTGAAGGTTGCCAATTAGGGTCGTGATAAGTCAAGCCGTAAAAATCTTGTTTAAATTTCAACAAGTCTTTTTCAAACTCTTTTTCTATCCAAGACCCGAAACAAGTCCCTTTCATATCATAACCCCCGCCATTGCAACGGGCTTTTTTTTCACTATCAACAAGTAAAGTACAAACATTATACCCGTAGCTATCTCTCGCCTTGCTAGTAGTCCATTTAAATTTTAAATTATACATATTAAAAACCCCCTATAAATTGATTATAATAGCATTGGTCACTTAAAGCACATAAAACCCAAAACATTGACCAAAAAAAGCCAATAGTTAAAAAGATCATAAGCACATTAAATATTATTTTTATAAATTTAATCATATTCAAATCATTAACATTAGTTAATCATATGTCAATATATAAAATAATTATTTTTTTAATGTTCTCTAAATGTTCTATTGACTTTAATAAATTACTTAATTAAGGTTAATTTAATATAAACTAATAAAAAGGGCTAAAAATGACATATATAATAATAACAGTTGGTTTATTCATTTTCGGGCTTTTAGCTTATCTTGGAATAGCTGGGACTTTTGAGGCAATAGACTTTCAAAATGAGTTAATAAAAGAAAGGGCTAAAAATGATAAGTAAAAAACACTTTGAAGCTATTGTGAAAATACTAGCTGACAATAAATATAAAGAACATACGGATTTATTAAATGATTTCTGTAATTTCTTTAAATCTGAAAATCCAAATTTTAGCAATGAAAGATTTTTAGATAAATATAACAAATTAACAGCTTTGATTGATGTTAAAAGAATTAACACAATGTTTGAAAGACCCGAAGTAGTCTATAAACAAGCCGTTAATACTTTAAAAAGAAAAGCATTTAAATAAACCAATAAAAGAACAGAAAGCCCCTACCTTAAAAAGTGGGGGCTTTTTGCATTTCGGGGGCTTTAGCTTTTAATCCTGTAAAACAATCAATAACCCTTAATAATAAACAGAATACCAATAGCTATAAGTGTAGGTATAAGACTACCTTAATAGGTTAAATAGCTTGATATATAGCTTTAAACACCCCTTAACACGCACACACACACGCACTTGGAGCAAGGGCAAGGGGTAGTCCACCCCCTTTATATGTGTTGATGTGTGTCTAGTTCTATGAATTGTTGACCCCTTGTAGATTTAAAGACACGCCCACGCTACAAGCTACGAAGAAAAAAAAGAAAAGATCAAAAAAAAGACCCCCTACCCCCAAAGTCTGCGACTTTCTTCATTATTAGGGATTACTTCACGCAGCGGTGGGAAAAGTTTAATATTAACTTATGTTAATAGGTATAAGGACTATATTTTTTTTTATCATTTGTTATATAATGCACTAATGAAGATTAGATACTATCACGTAGCTAAAAATCGCTGGTGGGGATTTGCGATAGCTATGGCCAGTATATTTATCCTGTCAGATGCTAGGTGGTTTTATAATGGTATAGCACAAGTGATAGGATGGGGATTGGCTAGTATTTCTTGTGGATTTTGGGTATATATAGGGATGAAGGATAAAGATATTCCCCGAACTCTTATGGAGTTGATGTACTTTGTATTAGCAATAAGGGCAGTATTTAATTGGTTACAATGAAAGATTTTATTTTATATTTACTAGAAAGATATGGTCGCAAGATAAGCGATTGGGCTTTTAATAAACGCTTGGGTAAACGTGATTCTAATGAATGGATTAAAGGATATAGAAAATGGAAAAATAATGACTAATTTTCCATATGATATAACAATGATGGCAATGTTTATATTTATAACCTTATATTTATTAATGCGTGGATTAGGATGGATTATTTAATGTATAAACCTTTACCCGATAATGTAACAATTAAAAATTCAGGAATTGATGGATTAGGATTATTTACTAAAGAAAATATTAATCGGGGTACTAATCTAGGAATGAGCCATTTAAAGCTAGGAGAGAAAATCTTTAGAACTCCATTAGGAGGATTTATTAATCATTCTAATACTCCGAATTGTGTTAAAGCAGAACTTCGTTTTACCAATGAAGATGATCCTAAATTATCATTTGATTATAAAAAATGGAATTTAATCGTTATTGATGATGTTAAAGAAGGAGAAGAATTAACAGTTAGGTATACCTTTTATAAGATATGAGTAATTTAGAAAAAGCAGTTAAGATTGCAAAAGAATTAGAAAGACGTAAAGCTACGAATATTATGGCTGATTATAAGCCATATGAATATCAAAAGAAGTTTCACAATACAATCGCATCACAAAGATTGTTAATGGCTGGTAATAGGGTCGGCAAGTCCTTTAGCGGGGCTATGGAAATGGCGTACCACGTGACGGGGAAATACCCAACGTGGTGGGCTGGTAAACGATTTAACAGACCCATTCGTGCTTGGGCAGGGGGCGTTTCTAATGAAACGACTAGGGATGTTTGCCAGAAAGAACTTGTCGGTCAGCCAGACGATCCATCTGCGAAAGGTACGGGTACAATACCTTTAAAATATATTGGTGAAACTGTAAGGAAAGCAGGTGTACCTAATGCTATAAACTCATTAGTCGTAAAGCACGTAACGGGTGGATATTCTCGTATAGGATTTAAAGCATACGAAATGGGTAAAGAAAAATGGATGGGTGAATCCGTAGATGTCATATGGTTGGATGAAGAACCACCTACAGGAATTTATACACAAGCATTAACTCGTACAGCCGATAAAGGGGGTATCGTATATATGACGTTTACACCTGAACAAGGAATGACAGAAACAGTAGCACAGTTTGTAAATGATTTAAAAAAAGGACAAGCATTAGTACAAGCTACGTGGGATGATGCACCTCATATGACAAAAGAAGTAAGAGAACAAGTATTACAAGCATTGCCACCTCACGAAAGAAAAATGAGAGAAAAAGGAATACCACAATTAGGATCAGGGTTAGTTTTTCCGATTGTAGAAGAAGAAATATTATGTGAACCAATGGATATGCCTAGTCATTGGCCTAGACTATGTGGAATAGATTTTGGTTGGGATCACCCTACAGCTTGTGTATGGATAGCTTGGGATAGGGATGTAGATACAGTTTATGTATATGATAGCTATTCAATTCGTCAAGAAACAGTACCTGTCCATTCATCAGCTATTAAAGCAAGGGGAAGATGGATTCCAGTTATTTGGCCACAAGACGGCAGACAAGCTGATAAAGGATCAGGTAAAAATTTAACTGAACAGTATAAGAAGGAAGGTGTGAATATGTTAGGAGAATGGTTTACAAATCCACCTCAACAAGGAATGAAAGAAGGTACAGGAGGTAATTCAGTAGAAGCAGGAATAATGGAGATGCTTACTCGTATGCAAACGAAAAGGTTGAAAATCTTTAAAAATCAAAGTAAACTGTTAGAGGAGTTAAGGATGTATCATAGAAAAGATGGAAAAATCGTACCTATGAATGATGACTTAATTTCTGCTATGAGATATTGTATAATGTCATTAAGGAAGGCAAGAATTAAAAATTATGAACCATTACAGAAATTTACAGATTCAGAATTTAATGTTTTTGCTAGATAATTAAGGAAGGATATATGGGAGGAGCAATCAGAAGAATTACAAGAGTATTTTCGCCACCACCAGCACCAGCACCTGCACCTGTTCAACAGGTTGTAGCGGCTGCACCTAAACCTACTGTTTCTGGAACACAGAAAGTAGCTAAATTAAGAGGACAAGGTTATGGTACTGGAACTGTTATGACGGGTGCAACGGGTATTGAAGAAGAAGCAAATGTTTCTAAAACAATGCTAGGCGAAGGTATTACGAAGAAGAAAAAGAAATACGCATAGTGATAGAAGCCGTTACAGATGAAAAATGGAAACAGTCTGTAGGTGATTACGTCAAATCAAAAGCCCATATTTATCAAGATTTAAAGGATAATTATTCATTTATAGGTTTTGTAGAAGATAATAAAGTTTTAGGAGGTTTGTTATTTTCTGATTATGATGGTCATAATATTTGGGTACATCTAGCTTTATCATCGCCTAGAGTATGTAAAAGGAGTTTTATTAAAATGTTATTTACATACTGCTTTATTCAGTTAAAATGTGATAGAATAACGGCTATGTGCATTAATGGTTATAAAAGAAACGAAAGATTGTTAAAAGGCACAGGATTTGTTAAAGAAGGTAGAATAAGAAGATTTATGAAAGTAAATGGAAAATTTGTAGATGGAGCATTATACGGAATGTTGAAGGAGGAATGTAAATGGGTTTAAAGCAACCAATGATGTATGAAATGCCACCCCCACCAGCAGTTGATCCAGAAGTGGCAAAAAAAGAAGCAGAATCAACAGCAAAATTAGAAGCAGAAAAAAGGAAAGCTATTGGGTTAAAGAAAAAAGGAATGGCTGGAACTATTCTTACAAGTGGTCAAGGTCTTGAAGATGAAGCATCTGTAGGTAAATCTGTATTAGGTAGTAAATATTAATGGCAAAATTTGAGTATATACAAAAACGATTAAATAAAATGTCGTCTGACAGAAGTACGTGGGAAGATCATTGGCAAGAAATTTTAGATTATGTAATGCCACGTAAAGCAGATATTACATTTGTTCGTTCTAAAGGAGAAAAACGTACAGAAGTTTTATTTGATTCAACAGCAATCACAGCTAATAATCTTTTAGCGGCAAGTTTACAAGGAACATTAACATCACCTTCGTTACCTTGGTTTTCATTAAAATTAAGAAATGAAGAAATTAATAAGGTAAGAGATGTTCAAATCTGGTTAGAAGATACAGCACGTAGAATGTATGCTGTATTTAATGAATCTAATTTTAATACAGAAGTTCACGAAATGTATTTAGATTTATGTTCAGTAGGTACGGCTGCAATTTTTGTAGAAGAAGCAAACGAAGGATTTTTACAAGGCGGTTTACATTTTAATACATTACATATCGCAGAGTATTTCATTCAAGAAAATGCTACAGGAAAAGTAGATACGCTTTATCGTAAGTATAAAATGACTGCACGACAAGCTATTCAAGAATTTGGAGAAGAAAATTTAGGGCCTAAAATTAAAGAAGCTGCTAAAATGAAACCTGATACACAGTTTAATTTTATTCACGCAGTAGAACCAACAGCAGATTATGAAAGAGCAGTAGGAAAAGCAAAAACAAAATTACCTTTCCATTCTTGTCACGTATGTGAAGAAGATAAAATGGTTGTTAGAGTTGGAGGATACAATGAATTTCCATATCTTGTTCCTAGATGGTCAAAAGCAACAGGTGAAATCTTTGGAAGATCACCAAGTTATAATGCTTTACCTGATATTAAAACTTTAAATAAAGCTGTAGAGATTGGATTAAAAGCGTGGGCAAAAGCGATTGATCCACCATTATTAGTTACGGATGATGGAGTAATAGGTAGAGTTAGAATGACACCTGCTGGAATTACAGTTGTTAGAAATGATAGTGCAATTAAACCATTACAAATTGGTTCTAATTGGCAAATTACAGATTTAAAAGAAAATCAATTAAGAACAGCAATTAGACAAGCATACTATTCAGATCAATTACAATTACAAGAAGGCCCACAAATGACTGCAACAGAAGTTCAAGTACGATATGAATTAATGCAAAGATTATTAGGGCCAACATTAGGAAGATTTCAAACTGAATTTTTAAATCCATTAATTGAAAGAGTATTTGGAATTATGATGAGATCAGATGCTTTAATGCCAAGACCAGAAGCAATAGAAGGTAATAATATGGATATTGAATATGTTGGGCCTTTAGCACGTTCTCAAAGAATGGAAGAAGCAGTTGCTGTTGAAAGATTATATCAATTAGCAATGCAAGTTGTTCAAGTTGATCCTACTGTTATGGATGTTATAAATCACGAACAAGCAATTAGAATGAGAGCAACTTTATTAGGAGTACCAAAAACAGTTTTACGTGGAGAAGATGAAGTAGCAGAAATTAGAGAACAAAGAGCAGCAGCACAACAACAAGCACAAGAACAAGCAATGGCACAACAACAAGCTGAAACTGCTTTATCACAAGGAAAAGCTATGACTGAAATGTCTAAACCTGATACTAAAGCAGGAATGGAAGAAGCAGTCGCACAAGCTGAACAACAAGGATTAGTATAATGAAAGCATTAACAGAAAAACAACAAGCATTTATAGAAAATTTTTCTCAAACAGGTAATGCAAAACAATCTGCAATAAAAGCAGGTTATTCAGAAGCTACAGCAGAACAACAAGGGCATAATCTTAAAAAACAATTAAGTCACGAAATAGATGAAGCTACAAAAAAATTAATGAGTAGTCACGTACCATTAGCTGTAGATAAATTAAAAGATTTAATTAATAATCCAAAAGTTTCACCATCAGTTCAATTAGGTGCAATTAATAGTTTATTAGATCGTTCTGGTTATCAAACAATTACTAAAATTGAAGATGTGACTGGTAGAAAAACAGATGCTGAACTTCGTGAAGAATTAAAACATTTATTAAGTACGATAGCTATTGTAAGAGGGCCTAGTGATCCTAGTGATACTAATGGGTCTGGTTCTATCAATTAGCAATGACAACAGCAGATTTTGATCCAAGAAATTTAGATTTATATCAAGAACCTAAATATTTACTTCATTTTGAATGGGGTAAATCACCTTTAATTTATCGTTATGCTTTAGTAGAAGTTATTAAACCTGATAACATTTTATCAAAAAGTAAGCAAAAACCTGATGAACTAGGTTTGACACAAAAAGAAATTTGGTCTAAAAAGTACAAATCAGATAAATGGACACTAGCAATAAAGAATTAAAACAATTAAAAAGAGATTACGGAATTACTTTTGGCTCTAAAGAAGGAGAAAGAGTAATGGCTGATTTACAATCAGCATATTATAAACGGAGTTCTTTTTCAAAGGATTCCAACGAAATGGCTTACCGAGAAGGACAAAGATCGGTAATCATTCGTATCATCAACTTAATCAAGGAGGATAAACCAAATGGCTGATGAACAACAAACGACCACAGTACAAGACAACCCAGTACAAGAGAAATCTATACTTGGGTCTGGTGCAAGTGATAATCAAGATTGGCGATCATCTTTAAGCGATGAATTGAAGAATAATCCAACAATTCAAAACATTAAAGATTTAGAATCTGCTGCGACTACACTTGTTCACCAGCAAAAAATGATAGGGAGTAGAATACCTATACCTAAAACCGATGAAGAAAAGGTTGAACTATATACAAAATTAGGTAGACCTGAAAATGCGGATAAGTATCAAGTATCTATTCCTGAAACACATTCTAAATATTTTAATGAAGAACAGGTAAAACAATTTAGAAATGTGGCCCATCAAATTGGTCTTAATAACGATCAAGTTAAAGCGTTAGTAGATTATCAAGTAAAATCTGTAGATTATGAAAATCAAAGACGTGAATCAGAAATGAATATGGGTAAGAAAAATACAGAAGAATTATTGCATAAAGAATGGGGTTATGACTATGATAACAAAGTTAGAGCCGCAAGACGTGCAATGTCTGTATATGCAGATGATGAATTAATGCAACTTTTAGATAGTGAAGCTGGTAATCATCCAGCAGTTGTTAAATTATTTGCACGTTTAGGTGAGGATATAACGGAAGAAATGGCTAAAAATACGCAAAATAATAGATTAGCTGTTTCACCATTAGATGCAAAAGCTGAAATAGATAAGATTTATTCAGATGCTAAACATCCTTATCATAATGCAGGTCATCCAGATCATAGAACTGCGGTGGATCAAGTAAGACAATTACACGAAAAAGTATATGGTAAATAAATAATTTTTCTGTTATAATTGTAGTACCAAAATTCGCCCTTCATAGGACAACGAATAGGTAGCCGTGATTGGCTTTAAACTTCCGATTGATCGTATCGTTTTACGATAAGGTTTCCCGAAAGGACAAAAGCCGATTTACGGAATATGGTGAATTAGCATTGTGCTATTCGCCCCCTATTCTTAAACTTTGTAAACTATGGAGATAAAATATGTCTGTACAAATTACTACAGCTTTCGTAGAACAGTACAAGAATAATGTTATTCACCTAGCACAGCAAAAAGGTTCAAGATTAAGAGATGCTGTCAGAACTGAAATAGTTACTGGCAAAGCTCATTTCTTTGAAAGAATCGGATCAACAGCAGCTCAAAAACGTGCTTCTCGTCATTCTGATACACCTAGAATGGATACACCCCACTCTAGAAGAAAAGTATCACTTGATGATTACGACTGGGCAGATTTAATAGATCAAGAAGATAAAGTTAGACTATTAATATCGCCTCAATCAGAGTACGCAATGGCTGGTGCTTGGGCAATGGGCCGTGCAATGGATGATGCAATTATTTCTGCGGCTACTGGAACAGCTTATAGTGGAGTTGCGGGTGGAACATCCGTTTCTTTACCATCAGGCCAAAAAGTAGCACACGCTTCTGGCGGTTTAACTTTAGCAAAACTTTTATCAGCTAAAGAAATCCTAGATGCAGCAGATGTTGACCCAGATGAACCAAGATTTTTGGTTTGTGCTGCTGGTCAAATTGCTGATTTGCTTAACGTATCGCAAGTTACGTCAGCAGATTATAATACAGTTCGTGCATTGGCTGCGGGGCAAATTGATACCTATTTAGGTTTCAAATTTATCCAATCAGAAAGATTGGGAACAGATAGTACACCTTCTAGACAATGTTTGGCGTTTACAAAATCAGCAATAGGTCTTGCAGTCGGAGCAGATGTAACAACAAAAATATCTGAACGTGCTGACAAAAACTATGCAACACAAGTGTTTCTATCAATGACTATCGGGGCAACTCGTATAGAAGAAGAAAAAATGGTAGAAATCGCTGCTAACGAATAAGGAGAATAATTATGGCAACAGCAAAAGGAGTTGAAATCACAAACCTTGACGCTACACCTAGAACTACTCTTGAAGCGGCTAGTGGTGGTGGAAAAATGCGTGTTTTTATGGATACTATAGCTGCGGGTACTGGCGATATAGATGATAACGATATTATCTTATTAGCTGAATTACCTTCTAACGCTAAAATATCTAGTATAATGTTATACTCTGACGATCTTGATAGTGGAGGTTCGCCTTCATTAACTTGGAACGTTGGATTGTACAATGGTCAAACTAAATTTAATGACACAGACGCTTCTGCAACAGCTTACGCTGCTGGTGCGGTGCTTGACGAAGATTGTTATGCAACTGCTGTATCAGGTTCTGCTGCTATTACAGGCACAGAATGTGCATTTGAAGCTAGAAACATTAATGCTATAGCTAATTTCATTTGGGAAGATGGAGGTCTGTCATCAGACCCTAAAGTTCCTTTAAGAGTTGGCTTGACTGTACAAGCTGCTGCGGCAACTGCTGCGGCTGGTGATATTACATTGGTCGTTACTTATATTGTAGACTAATCTAAACACAAACAAGGAAGAAGGGGCGATATATATTGAATTATAGTCGCCCCTTTGATATTATATACAAATTATGGCAACAGAAGTTTCAATATGCTCAAATGCTTTACGTAGATTGGGCGATGATCCGATAACATCACTTACAGATGATACAGAAAGAGCAAGATTATGTAATGCTTTTTATGTACCAGCACGTGATTTAGTTTTAAGATCACATCCTTGGAATTTTGCCGTAACAAGGGCAACTTTAGCACAACTTTCAGATACACCTGCATATGAATATTCTTATCAATACGCATTACCAAATGATCCTTATTGTTTAAGAGTATTATCAATGGAGTATCACGATTATGTTTTTAAAATAGAACATTATGCTTCACAAGGTAGAGTTTTGCTTACTAATGAAAGTACAGCAAAAATTCTTTATATTGCTAGGGTTACAGATACAGCACAATTTGATTCTATGTTTGTAGATGTTTTGACTGCTAAATTAGCTGTAGACCTTGCATATCCTGTAACAAATAGTGTTAAATTACAAGATCAAATGCAAAAACTCTTTCAACTAAAACTTTCCGAAGCTAGAAGTATTGATGGACAAGAGGGATTTCAAGATGATCTTGTTTCTGATACATTTACTGACTTTAGGAAAGCATAATGGCAAGAGTACATCCTTTTCAAACAAATTTTACTTCTGGAGAATTAACACCAAAACTTGCTGGTCAAGTTGATTTTAAAAAATATAATAATGGTGTTGAAACAATGGAGAATATGACTGTATTTCCACAAGGAGGTACAACTCGTAGATATGGTAGTCGTTTTGTATGTGAAGTTAAAAATTCTGCAAATGCTACAAGATTAATACCTTTTGAATTTAATGTTACACAATCTTATATTTTAGAATTTGGAGATCAATATATTAGATTTTATAAAGATAATGGACAAATTGTAGAAACAGCAAAAAATATTACTGGAATAACACAAGCAAGTCCAGCAGTTGTTACTTCAAGTTCACACGGATATTCTAATGGAGATCACGTTTGGATTAATAGTGTTGCTGGAATGACAGAATTAAATGGTAGAAGATTTACTGTAGCTGGTGTAACAACTAATACTTTTCAATTATCTGGTATTGATTCATCAAGTTATACTGCCTATTCTTCTAGCGGAACAGCAGAAAAAGTTTATGAAATTTCAACATCTTATACAACAGCACAAGTTTTTGATTTACAATTTACACAATCAGCAGATACGATGTATATTGTTCATCCTGCTCACGAACCTACAAAATTAACAAGATCAGGGCATACATCTTGGACACTTGCAGAAGTAGATTTTCAAATTGGCCCATTTCTTGATACAAATACAACAACAACAACTTTTACAACAAGTGCAACAACAGTTGGCACAGGAAGAACTTTAACGGCATCAGCTTCAACTTTTGCATCTACTGATGTAGGAAGATTAGTAAAATTAGGAGATGGATGGGGAAAAATTACCGCTTATACAAGTGCTACAGTTGTAACTTGGACTATTAATGTAGCTGCAACAGGGTCTGGAAGTGTAACTTGGGCATTAGGGGCTTGGTCTGATACTACAGGATTTCCATCAACAGTTTCTTTTTATGAACAGCGATTAGTATTTGCTGGTTCTACCGATTATCCCCAAACAATATGGGCTTCTGAATCTGGATCATATGAAGATTTTGATGTAGGAGATGCTAGTGCCGCAGATGCTTTTATTTATACGATTGCCGCTAATAGAGTAAACGTAATTAGATGGTTAGCACCTGCAAGAGATTTAATTGTAGGAACGGCTGGTGGTGAATTTAGAGTAGGTAGACCAACAGGTGAACCTTTAAAACCTGATAATGTAACGATTACTCAACAAACGACTTATGGTGGTCATACAACACAACCAGTTCAAATTGGAAATGCAGTATTATTTGTACAAAGACAAAAACAAAAAGTTAGAGAATTTGCATATCGTTTTGAAGATGATGCTTATGTAGCACCTGATATGACTTTATTAGCTGGACATATAACAGGTGATGGAATTGATGATGTAGATTATGCACAAGAACCAGAATCTATCTATTGGGCTGTGAGAGAAGATGGTGTATTGTTAGGAATGACCTATCAAAGAGAAGAAGATGTTGTAGCTTGGCATAGGCATATATTTGGAGGAACAGATCAAAATTGTACAATTACTGTTTCGGATTATGCAAATATTCAAGCAGGTACAACATTAAAATTTACAAAATCAGATGGAACAACAGTTACTTTTACTTCTACAACAGGAACTGCTGGAACAGATGAATTTAAAAATGAAACTAATAACAATACAACAGCAGATAATATTTATACTGCTATTAATACTCACGCAGATTTTACTGTAGCAAATCCAGCAGCAGCTATTGTAACAGTTTTTGAAACTACACCTTCGGGTACAGGATTATTAACTGTTGAAAGTTCAGATACTGTAAGATTAGCAACAACCGATGAAAAAGCAGCAAAAGTTAAAAGTGTAGCTACAATTTCAGAAACATTAGAAAATCAAGTATGGATTATTGTAGAAAGAATTATTAATGGATCAACTGTTAAATTTGTAGAATATTTAGATAGCACGTTAAATATGGATTGTGCTTTATCAGGTACTGTAACAGGTTCTTCAACATCAGTAACAGCATTAGATCATTTAGAAGGTGAAACAGTACAAATCTTGATAGATGACGCTGTTTATCCTGTACAAAAGGTATCAAGTGGAGCAGTTACAGTAAGTTTACCTAGCACATTTGCTAGTAAAACGATAGAAGTAGGATTAGGATATAAATCAACAATTAAAACAATGAGAGTTGAAGCAGGAGCAGAAGCAGGTACTGCACAAGGAAGAAAAAAAAGGTATAATGAAGTATTAGTAAGATTATATAAAACAGTTGGCGTAACAATAAATGGAGATCAGTTGCCTTTTAGAACATCGGCTAATAAAATGGGGCAACCCATATCTTCATTTAGTGGAGATAAAAGAGTAAGTAATTTAGGATGGGATCGGGAAGGTCAAGTAACAATACAACAAACACAACCTTTACCAATGACTATTCTAGGAATAACAGGAACATTAGTAACAAGTGATTAATATGGAGAAAATATAAAATGCCTTTAGGCCCTTTTCAAATATTCGGAGCAGTAATGGCTGCTACATCGGCTATTTCCTTTATGGGAAGTATGAAGCAGATGAAAAATATGCAAACGGCTGCTAAATGGGATAAATATCACGATGAAATTAGAAGAAAATATAATACAATTCAAGCTAACGATAGAGCAAGAAAATTATTAAGTGCTAAAAGAGCAGCACAAGGAGCAAGAGGGGTAGTAATTGCAGAAGGTTCTACATTAATGGAACAAAATACAGTTGTTAAAAATCTTGAAGATACATTATTTTGGATTGAAAAAGGTGCTGAAATTACTGCTAGAGAAATAGATTTTAAATTAACAAACAAATTACAAGCAACAGCATGGAATACAGGAACTTCTTTATTAACAAATTTAGGAAGTGCTTATACTGTTTCTAAAATGAAGGTTTAAATGTATTTAATTAATGTATGGGATAGAGAAGAATTATTATTTAAAGGAAAAACAGAAACAGAACCAAAGATAGATATGAATGAAAAGTTTTATAGTGTGAAAACAAACGAGGAAGGAAAAGTTGTGGAACATAAATTTGAACCTGCTCGTTATAGAATTACTTATGAGAATATATAATGGCTATTAAAATACCAAGAGATAAAATACCTGCTGTTCAATTACCTAGTACAAATACATTAGCTACTGGTACAATAAATCCTATTAAACCTGCAATGGATAAACTTACTAGCTTTTTAGATACTGTTGCTGTAAGAAAAGCTGAAAATGATAGAAGAATAGAAGCCCAAAGAATTTTAAATAAAAATACAACTAATAAATCTTTACTTGAAAAATCTAAAAATGAATTTTTGCAAAAAATAGAAGAAAATAAAGAAATTCTAACGAAAGAAGGTTATAACATTTTATTAAAAGATTGGGAAAAAAAACAAGAAACTTGGATTAAAGAAGCATATAAAAATGATGATAAAGCATTAGAAATGTTTGTATCAGATAAGATAGATGTTTTTAATTCAACTTTTGTAGGTCTTAATGAAAAGAGAGATGCAAAAGTATTAGCCCAAGGAAAAGTTGTTTTTGAATCTACAATTCAAGAGGTTAATGCAAATATCAACGAATTACCTGTTGATTCTTTTATTTGGGAAAGATTTAATATTAAATTAATAGAAGAAAAAAAGAGATGGGAAAATGGTTTAGTCACAGGTTATACAAAAGGTTCTTGGAAAGATCGTGAAAAAGAATTAACTGGCTTAATCAATAAACGAGTTGTTTCAGCAGGTAAGTTATGGTCTAACCCAGTTACTGAAAGAGTTGAACCAGATTATATAGCTATTTATGGTGAATTAAGTGCCGCTAAATCTACAAAAAGTTGGTATGGAAAAACCTTTACATTAAATGAAATTGATACCTTAAAAGATTATTTTAAAAAACAAGCAGATAATCAAAAACAAATAATGGATGTGTATAAAGATAGAGAACATAAAAAGTCCTATAAAAAATTTGTTAATGAGTTAATTGAAATTAAAAGAGGTACAGAAAATTCAGCAGTTTTAGCTTCAACATTTTCAGAAAGATTACAGAACGATAAATTTTTAAATGATAAAACTAAATTAGCATTACAAAAGAATTTATTAGATTGGCAAACAAGTGGGCCTAAACCTTGGGAAACACCTGCGGGTCAAAATGCAACAACTTTAGCACATATTATTACTTATAATGGTCTTGTAGATACGAAACAGGAATTTTCGTTTATTTCTGAATTATATGGAAAGCAATTACTATCAGATGAGGATTTTACAAAATTAAGTGGAAAAGTGGATGATAATATTAAAATTAGAAATATGAAAAAAACTCGTATGTTTAAAAATGCTTTAGGTATGATTGCTACAGAAATTGGTAAACCAGATTTAATGGAGTTGTTTCAATCTATGGAGGAAGGAGCTACTACAGATGAAATGTTATTAGCAATAGGAGCAAATTTAGATCAAGAAACTTATGATGCTTTAAATTATTTTATGCTTGTATTGGGTGCAGGTGAAAAAGAAGGTTTTTCATATGAAAGTATGTTGATTAAAGGAGTAAATGAGCAAAATTATGTTTTAGATGATCTTTTAGGATATTTAAAAACGGCAAGAGGGTTTGGTGAAGGTAAGATACCAGATTTTCTTAAAGATCATCCAGTTACAGGTGAAGCATATGATCCAAATGCACCTTATACTTTAGCACCAAGCGTATGGTTTGCAGGTAAAGAACCTGTAGGTTTACAATTTGAAGTACCTACAAGAAACGAAGGTGAAAATATATCTGCTTGGATTAATAGAACAATGAAAACACTTATTAAAAATAAAGAAATATTACCATCAACAGTAACAGGTTTTCAATTTGAAGAAGATGCTGATTTAAATTCTATATTTATAGTACCGAAGGTAGATTAAAATGCCTACTATTACACCTTTACAATTAAGACGAGCAGGTTTTTCAGAAGAATCTATAAGTCATTGGGTTGAAAAACAAAGACCATTACTAAAAAAAGCTGGTTTTAGTGATATGGAAATTAATAAAGAATATGGCGTTCTTGTTAATAAAAGTAATCTTTTAGTTAATGGTGAATTAGATACAGAAGCCAATCTTTTAGAGGAAGAAAAACACGCACCCTTTTCTAATAAAATAGAAGAATTAAATAAAAAACAAATTAAAGATTCTGATAAATCAGAACAATCAATTAATGTAGAAATAGATAAGAATAAAGAAGAAAAGATAAAAGCAGTAGATAAAACAAGTAAATTTGAAGTACCAATTAATGATAAACTTGATGAACTAGAAGCATTACAATCTAAAGAATTATTAGTTGGTAAAGATAATGATGTGTTTTCAGTTGCTGATGATAAAATTAAGGCACTTGAAAAGGCACACGCAGAACAAATAGCAAAAGATTTTGAAGAAGGTAAACATTTTAAAAAAGAAATTTTACATACAGAAGTAACAACAGGACAAGAAAGTAGAAAAGTATTAAATCATTTAAAGGAATATTATGGTTGGTCTGATTTAGATGCTTATACATTTAATACATTTATAAGTTTTGTTTCAGCTTTAGAATCTGATAATCGTAATATTTATAATAAAAGTGGTAATGCTAAAGGTTTATTCCAATTTACGGAAGGTTCTTTTGTAACAGCTTTAAATAGATTTGTAGCTGTTAATAAAAATATAAATCCTAATTATGAAGAACCACAATGGGTTACTAATGCTCTTAAACATAAAGATGCAACTTATTTAAGTCCAGACCAACAACGTGCTTTAACTATTGCAAATTTTTTTAAAATAACACGTAATGAAAAATTAAATAGAGATGGTACAGATTCATTAATTGAAGCTATTGCTAAAGGTGATGTTGAAGCTATGAAAAAATTATATAGGGAATATCATCACGCTGATTATAGAAAGGATGTAGTAGCAGGAAAAGAAGAATGGAGATTAGCAGATATTCCAGAATTAGATGCTAGAATAGATGATTATTTTAAATTTTGGGGATCAGTAGAAACAGGATATGCGTTTCCTAAAATGGCAACTTGGCCAACTTGGTTAGGTGGAGATAAAGTAAATAATTGGTTAGCACATAAATTAGGTGGTCAAGGAAATCAACACGCTTTTAAACACGGGTATAGTCAATCGGTTATAGGATTATTTGATACTTATATTCAATGGAATATAGATAATCCAGAAGCAACAATTCAAGAAAAAGACGATATTATAAAAGAAATTTTTATGTATCAGCATCAAACTTGGCCAGATGAAATAATATCTGCCGCATCAGCAATGTTATTTGATGCACCATTTTTTGTAGCAGGATGTTTTGCAGCAGGTGGAGCTGCTTCTTTGCCTACTGGTGGTATACCTAATCCTGCAACACCCGCAGCTTGTATGGCTGGTGCATTTGTTTTACCAGAAGTATTAAGGCATACTTTTTCAGAAGGATTACAAGATGGTAAAGTAAATGATTTTAATGAATTTATGAAACATTTTATAGATGCTAAAACAGCAAGTGTAGCTGGAAAAATGGCAATCGTTGGAGGAGTAACAGGATCAGCAGGAGCATTAGTTAGAGGACAATTAGGTAAAGGTCTTGTAATTAATCCATCTAAAAAATCATTAGCAGCAGGGGTTATGCCTACAAGACTAACAAAGGGATTTGGTGTAAGTGAAGGTAAAGCTACAGCCGCAAGACTAGCAACTGAAATTTATGTTATGACTGAATTAGGTGCTAGATTAAATGGTCAAGTACCTACAATAAGAGATTTTACAACAACTGCCGTATTGATTTTTGGCTTTCACGGATCAGTACAAGGAACAAGAAGATTAATTAACATTTATAAAAACTGGGGTTTACATCCTAAAGACTTAAATACAATTTTAGAAAAACGACCAGAAGTAAAAGACGAATTACTAGAAGGTAAAATACCATCATTCCTCCTTGAACATCAAGAAAAACTACTCAAAAAAATGGAAGAAACTAGAAAGATTAAATTATTACCACCCCCTAAATTTCAAATTAATGAAAGAGTTAATATTACAATGGATGGTAGTAAACAAGCTACTATTGTTTCAAGAGATATTATTAATGGAGAACCTGTATTCAAAGTAAAAATGGATTCTGGTGAATTAAATATTATTAGAGCAGATCAAATTAGAAAAGTAGACCCTAATGATAAAATTTCAGTAGAAGTAATGCCAGATGGTAAATTAGATATTGTACCTGTTAAAGTTAAAGATACTAAAACACCAGAAAAAGGAAGTAAGGATGATAATATATCTTTTCCTGAAAAACAAAATAGTGGAGAGTTTAGTAATGAAATTGTTGAAATTACAAGAGAGAAGGTGCTTAATAAATGGATTATTAATAAGGATGGTACTAAATATAAAGTTACAGAAAACCAAGCATTAAGTGATTTAAGTACAGCTAAAAGAAAAATAGTTTCAGAAGATGGTAAAATATCAACTGATAAACATCTTCTTATTGTTAATAAATTTTATCCTAAATTAAAAGCTGAATTTCATAAGAAAACTAAAACAGGTAAAGACAAATATGAAACAGCAAAAACATTTAAAACTGCTGATGAATTAATTAGTAAAATATTTAAAGGACTAACAACTAAATATAAAAAAATATCAATCGTATTTGCTGCCAAGAAGGGTAAAGAAAGTAATATAGATATATTGGTAGGGCGTATTAATAATGAATTTATGGCTTTTTCAAGAAAGGCTTATGAAACATTAGTAAGATTTACAGAAGATGGTGTAATCAAAAAAGCTAAAATTGTAGCATTAGATAAAAATAGTCCATTGATTTTTTTACATCCCCAAACAAATAAAGTTATTGCTATGTTAATGCCACGTAAATTTGAGAAAGGTGATACTCTTTATACCCAAGCTGAAAATTATTGGAGAGATTTTGCAGATCAAGAAGGTACAGGTAACTTTCATTATAAAAAATATAATATGAGAATGGATGATGAAATGGGTATACCTAACGAACCTTATCATGCTAATCCTATACAAGAAGGAGCAAAAGCAGATTATCATAGATGGTTTGATAATGCGAATGGTTTACGTTTTTGGGATTTAGTATCTATGACTGAAGCATTATTAGGTAAATTACCAGAATTAAAAAATAGATTAAGAGAAGATGCTATGGGATTATTTACTCATCGTAAAGATAAATTCTATGACCCTAATATGCCTTTAAAAGATCAAGCATCATTATTTGTAAAAAGAGGATTGTCAGAAAATCCAAATTTATTTTTAAGTACATTAGCACACGAACTAGGACATTTAGTAGACTATTTACCACGACACTCTATGCCAAAAGGTAATCTTTTAGCCCACGTTGCAGGATTAAAAAAACATTTAGTTAAATGGATTGATGGTAAAAATGATGGTGCTAAACCATTAGACCCTAAAGAATTAGCTAAACTTGTTAAATTAGCAGAAATAGAAGCTAAAAAAATAATCAAAGAAACTGAAACGGAAGTAAAAGAATTAAATATAACACCAGAAAAAATCCTTAAAATTATAAATGATCCTAAAGTAAGAGATTGGATCAATCCAGAATTTTACGAAAAGTTTGTTAAATTAAGTAAAGAGTTAAAACTGTCAGTATTAAAAGATGCTATGAAAGGATTAATAAGTCCACATATCAAGGCATTGGTTAATAAAATAAATGGATTAAAAGTTAATTCAAAATTAGATGCAGAAGTATCAAAAATCTATGCTGAAATGGTACAGAAGGAAATGAAGAAAAGAAATATAGTAACACTCGAAGAAGTAAGAGCAGAATTAAAACACGTTACTCATATTTGGTCTGGTAATCCTATAGAACTAGGTGCATCTCGAAAACATATTAAGTATAGATATAAAAATGCTGAATTAATGGCTGAATTTATGATGTCTTGGTTATTAAGACCGCAATGGACAAAATTAAATGCACCTATTACTTGGGGTGTATTAAAGCATCATCTTAAAAATAGACCCGAAGTAGAGAAGTTATACTTTCAAATTCAGAATATATTAAATTCATCTAAAGATGTTCGTTTTGCAGAAATGGCAGAAGCAACTAAAAAGATGTTTTTTGATGGAGATAGTACAGTTAGAAAAGTTATGGAAAGTTTTGCTAAATATCAAAAAGGGGAACGAACAGATCAAATTATGACAGAAGTTGTAGATGTTTATCATTTTCTTTTATCGTCTTTACAATTTGATGGTATGAAAGGAAACAGTCCATTAGCTAAAGATTTAAGATATTATATAGATCATCATACTTATAGACAGGCCCAAATGTCAATTTATAAAAGGTCTATTAATTCGGAGATTATGAAGCCTCTTTTAAAAATGGGTTATAATAAACACGATTTAAATTACACAGGTTTATTAATGAATTTAGTAAAAAGTAAACAAAGAGAAGGTGTAATAACTTGGAAATTTTATAGGATGCCAAAAGAGTTCCAAGAAAAATTTAAAAAAGAAGAAGGTAATCTTGAAGATATGCTTCTTGATTGGGGTAATCAACATCCAGAATTAATTAAATTAGTTAATAAATTTTTTGAAATACGTAAAGAATATGTAGTTAATGAGATAATGAAATATGAGGTTTATGATGCAGAAGCTAAACAAAAAATATTAGATAATTATGAATATATTACTTATCAACCATTAGAACATTTAATAGCAAGATTTAAAAAATTTGGTGGCCACGCTTGGAGTACAAAAGATTTAAAACAAACGCTTGGTACATTTGAACCAATACTATCTCCAATAGATGCAACGATTGTTAAAGATTTAGTTTTGATTGGTGAAATGACTAGGCAGAATTTATATCATCATATTGTTGAGTTCTTTAAAACTCATAAAGCTGAAATTGAAAAAGGTAAAAAAATTAATAATGAAATATCATATGGTATTATTAATAAACCTAAATATATTGCTAAAGGTAAATTAGACCCGATTGTACCTATAGGGCTAAAAAGAATTTCTTATATGCGTAATGGAAAAATTGAAACTTATGACATTCATAGAGATGTAGCAGAAGCTGTACAAGGTAATGTTCATTATTATGGACAATTAATAAGATTTCTTAATGCGTTTAATACACCTGCAAGAGCAATACTAACAGAACATAATTGGTTATTCTGGACTTGGAACTGGGGTTTTAGAGATATGCAAAGAGGTATGATTATGTTGCCAAGTGGTAAAAAAGTTAAAATTCCATATTACACAGGAAAATATCTTTGGAATGTTTTGTTTAAAGGTCTTTGGCACGGAGCTAAAGATGTATTAGGTAAAGGAACAGAATTAACAAATCACTTAAATAAAGAAAGATTTTTAATAGCCCCCGAAGAAGGATTTAGATCACAAGCCCATTTGGATAGTATTAATATAAGAGATCGTATTATTGTAGATGAAGATGCAGTAATGTTAAAAAAACTTGTATTTGAAGAATATGAATCTAAAGGTTTATTTAGAAAATTACACGATGAAACTACTGGTAAAATATTATGGGCTAATGGAAGAATAGGTAGAATATTAGAACGATCACATAAGATTGCTGGTTATCTTACAATTAAAGAACAAATAAAAAAAGGTGAGATTGATATGACTGAAAGAGAATTAATGAGTTTTATTCAATCTAAAATAGGTTCACCTAATTTCTTACGTAAAGGTAAAATGCACCATTTATTAAATAATTTATATTTATTTTTCAATGCTAATAAAGAAGGATTAAGAGCAGATATTAAAGGAGTAAAAGATGATCCAGTAGGAGTAGGAGGTAAGTTTGTTGCTTTTAATATTATACCAAAGATTTTTGAAAAAATGATTTATATGGGAATGTTTGGTTATGGTATGACTGAACTTTATGAAAGAGTGCCAGAATATGATAGACATAATTTTAGGATATGGATTTTTGGACAAACAAAAGATGGCAGACCAATTTATTGGAGATTTCCATTAGATTTTTCTGGTCAAATGGTTACATCAATGGTTAGTTTAGGATTTGAACAAGCATTTGGTATGCACAAACATAAATCTGTAGAAGAAAAAATAGGTATGTGGTGGCAAGGAGTAGCTAATCCTACACCAACTATAGCACCATATATAACAATGGTTTTTGAAATGATGGGTGCTTTTCTAGGTAGAGATGTTACTGATAGATGGGGTAGAACAATTATTGATCCTTTATTAATGAGAACAGATATGAGTTGGGAAAAGTCAGCAGAAATATTAAAATATTTTTGGAATACATATGGTGCAGGTTTTATTCACGAATTTGAAATGGATGGAAAAAAAGAGATTGCTAAAGAATTTGAAGATGTAACAGGTATTACAATAGTGGATAGTATGATTGAAAGGTTTATTAAAGTAGGTGATTCATCTTTTGAATTAAACTATAATAAACTTAAAAAGATAGATAATAGAATTTACGATCAAAGACAATGGGATTTAAGAAAAGCCATCAATAAGATTACAGATGGTAAGATAAATGAACTTACGGAATCAGAATTAAAGGCCTTAATCTTTACTCCTAATCTTAAAGATAATCATTATTTGTTGAAAACATTAGCTAATATGGAAGAAACAAGTGGTTTATTAGAGGCCTTAATAACTGCCGATCAAAGGGAAAAAATTATTATCTTTAAAGCATTAAAAAAGATGCTAGATAAAGATATTCCTATTGAATTATTTAAGAGGGAAAAGAAGAAGTAAATGTTTAAAAATCAAATAAATAATGGTATTATAGAGTAAATAGAACTATGACAATTTCAACTACGATAATTAAAAATTCCTATTCGGGTGATGGTAGTACAACTGTTTTTGCTTATGCTTTTAAAATAACAAGTGCAGCTGATATAGAGGTTATTATTCGTTCTGCCGCAGGGGTGGAAACGACAAAAACTTTAACTACTCATTATTCGGTAAGCGGTGCGGGTGTTGCTACAGGCGGAAATGTAACAATGGGTTCAGCACCAGCTTCGGGAGAAACATTAGTTATAAGAAGAAGTACAACTCGAACACAAGCTGTAGATTTGGTAGAAAATGATCCTTTCACAGCAAATAGTGTTGAGGGAGCATTTGATAAAAATTTAGCTATTTCACAAGAAGTACAAGAAGAACTTGATCGTGCAATTAAAGTTTCAAAAACAAATACTATTACATCAAGCGAATTTGCTGAAAGTGCTTCGGATCGTGCAAATAAAGCATTAGGTTTTGATGATGATGGTGATTTAACAACTATAGCAAGTTTTCTTCCTAAAGGTGGAGATTCTGCTTTATTTCAATATTCAACAACTACGACTGATTCTGACCCTGGCGGGGGATACGTAAGATTTAATCACGCTACTATTTCTTCTGCAACAATTATGTATGTAGATGATCTTGATTATAATGAAACTGATGTTTCAGCATGGGTTCAAAGTTTTGATGATGTTTCTGGTAATGCAACTAATCGAGGAAGAATTAGAGTTAGTAAAGCAAATGATTTAGGAGTTTGGCACTCTTTAAAAGTTTCGGCTGCTGTAACAGATGCTAGTGGATATACAAAAATTACTTTTGTTTATATTGATGGTGCTGGAACTCTAGCGGCTGATGATAAAATATTTCTTTCTTTTGTTGCAAGTGGAGAAGATGGAGCAATCCCAGGATATAGATATACGTTTGATACAAGTACAACTGACGCTGACCCAGGATCGGGAGATATAAGATTTAATAATGGAACATATGCAAGTGCAACAGCAATTTATATTGATGATTCCGATGCTGATGGAGGATCAACAGCAGCAGATGTGCAGACTTGGGGAGATTCAAATGAAACTGTAAAAGGTTTCCTTCATATTACTGATATGAATGACATCACAACGTATGCCAGATTTAAAATTACGGCTGCGGTTACGGATGCTTCGGGTTATAATAAAATTACAGTTGTTCATTTAGCATCTAATAATACTTTTTCATCATCAGATGAATTATCTGTTCACTTTACTAGATGTGGTGATGCAGGGGTTTCACCTGGTTATTTTTATAAATTTGATACAGGTACAAGTGATACTGATCCAGGAGCAGGAGAAATTGCTTTTAATAATGGTACTTATGCTTCGGCAACAGCTATTTATATAGATGATGTAGATCAAAATTCAGTTAATACAGTTACAGATGTGCTTACTTGGGATGATTCTACTAGTACAATAAAAGGATATTTACATATTGGCGATATTAATGACAGTTCAACATATGCAAGATTTTCAATTACTGGATCATCAACAGATGCTTCTGGATATAATAAATTAGCAGTAACTCATATAGCATCGAGTAATACTTTTTCAGCAGGTGATAGTTTAGCAGTACATTTTACAAGACAAGGCGATAAGGGAACAACAGGTGATACTGGTGCAACTGGAAGCACAGCTGGTACAGCAGGTCTAGGAATGACATGGGAAAGTACAACAAGTGATTCTGACCCAGGTGCAGGGAAAATTTCTTTTAATAATTCAACATTATCAAGTGTAAGTGTTTTATACGTGGATGATGCTGATGATGCCTCAGCTGATATTTCGGGATATGTTCAAAGTTGGGATGATGTTTCTAATTCAGCTTCAAGAGGATTTGTTCATGTTGTTAAAGAAGGAACAACTGGAACTTATGCTCTTTATAAAGTTACAGGAGCTGTTACTGACGCTAGTGGTTATACAAAAGTACCAGTAAGTCATATTGTTTCTGCTGGGTCATTTACTGATGGTGATGGCGTAGGTGTTCATTTTACTCAATCGGGAGCAGATGGTGAGGGTTCTGGAGATATGAATGATGTTGTGGATGATTCTACACCACAATTAGGCGGTGATTTAGACCTTAATAATAGGGTTATACTCTATAAACCCCAAAATCCAGCATCTAATCTTAATTCAATAGGTGCTGATTTAACAACAACTATTACTACAGCAAGAAATTACTATTTATTAGGGCCTATAACAATATCCTCTAGTTATACATGGACTGTGAGTGGATCGGGAGAATTTAGAATTTTATAAAATGTTAAAAAAAATGTTTGAAAAATAGTAGTTATTAAAATATATATATGATAATATAGTAAAAAATAAATGAGTGAATTAAAAGTAAATAAAATTAGTCCTGCATCTGGAACAACATTTACATTAGGAGATAGTGGAGATACCTTTAATATTCCTTCTGGTGCAACTGTTGCTAATAGTGGAACTGCAACTGGATTTGTTAGTCCTGGTGCATTAGATTTGAATGGTGCAGTTTTAACTGTTGATGCAGATGCTGATACTACAATTACAGCAGATACAGATGATCAAATTGATATTGCTATTGCAGGTGCAGATGATTTTCAATTTACAGCAAATACATTTACAGCATTATCTGGTTCAACAATAACTGCCGCATCTGGTGGTACAGTAGCGATTGCTGCTGGTGGAGCAATTACAAATGCTGGTTCTATGGCCCCCGATATTACAAGTACGGGTAAAGCTCTAGTATTAGGATTTTAATAATAGGAGAAAAACATGGCAAGTGAAGTATTAAAAGTATCACATACAGCAGGAGTTACAAATTCTGAAAGTGTTTTGATAAATGGAGTAAATGGTCATACATATACTATTTTATCAATTTCAATTTGTGAAACTGCTGGAGCTGCTGAAACTGTTGATCTATATATAGATGATGGTGGTGGCGGAACGGACTATGAAGTTCTTTCCGATCAAGCAGTAGGTGCTAATGAAACTTTTATTTTCAATGACAAAATAGTTATTGAAGATGAAGATCATTTATGTGCGGCTGCGGCTAGTTCAGCAAATATTGATATTGTTGTTAGCTATTTAGACCAAACAAGATAATAGGAGATTAAAAATAATGACAGGAATAATAGGCGATAATGTAGGTCGATCATCTGGGTTAGTAAAAGCTGCTGCTGGCGGAGGTGCGTGGACTTTAATTGAAACAACAACAGCATCTGGTTCTGCCACATTAAATTTTACAACTTTATCATCTGATTATAAAGATTTTAAAATGATTGGTTCTGGAATAACAGCTGCAACTAATGTTTCATTTCCTAGAGTAAGATATTATGTTAGTGGCTCAGTAGTAACTGCAACTGATTATATGTGGAGTTGTAGAGCTTATGATATAGAAAATACAGGCGGACAAAGTATGGATGCAGGAAGTAAAAATTCTGACACTATTCAAATGATTGATCCTTATAATGCTTCAGCTCCAACAGCTTTAGGCAATACATCTGGATATAGTATGCACTTTGAATATAACGTGGCTGATGTACATAGTACATCACTTTGGAAAAATTCTTGGTTTTGGACTACTGTAGTTTTGGGTGGATCAACTCCATCACAAGGACAAACAGCCAATTACTTTGGTGGAGGTTTATACGATCAAACTTCTGCTCTTACAGGACTGCAATTCTATTTATCAGCAGGTAACGTAGCTTTAGGAACAATTACATTATATGGAAGGAAAAATAGCTAATGGTAAGATTTCATAGAATTAACAATCAAAATGTTCAATTTACAGCCGAAGAAGAAGCAGCTAAAGATGCTGAAATAGCACAAGATGCTATTGATGAAGAAAATAGAAAAGTTGAAGCAGCCCAAAAAGAAACTAATAAAGCTAATGCAAAAGCAAAGTTAATCGCTGGAGAAGCATTAACCGAAGCCGAAGCAGATGCAATTCTTTTATAATAAGTAAACAATTTACCTTAAGACTTTGCATTTACTAGAAAAAGTGATACTAGTAAATGGGAATGTCTACACTTCATAAAGTCATAGATAATTTTTTAGATACAAAAACTTTCAATGAAATAAAAAATATTTTGCAATCTCAAGGTTTCCCTTGGTTTTTGTGTGATAAAGTTTCATCAAATGAAAAGAAAGGAAAAGATAATTATTATTTTTTCCATCAATTTTATGATAAAATCCCTCGTCTTGGTGGTATGCCAGAACCTACATCATCTTACTTTAAAGCACTTTTACCTCTTTTAAATAAACTAAAAGTTAAATCTTTAATTAGAATTAAAGCTAATCTTTATACTTATGTTGGAACTCAAATAGAACATGGTTTTCATATAGATAATACCTATTCTCATAAAGGAGCTATTTTTTCTATTAATAGTAATAATGGGTATACAATTTTAGAAGATGGTACTAAAATTGAAAGTGTAGAAAATAGAATTTTATTGTTTGACCCATCTATAAAACATACAAGTACAACTTGCACAGATAATGTAGGGCGTATTAATATTAATATTAATTATTTTTAAGGAATTACTATGAAAATAATAAAAAATGTTTTAAGTAAAAACTTATATGATGAATGTATGATAGAACTTAAAAAAAGATTTAGTTTAAGGTGTTGGTATTCAAGCTCTTTGCTTTGGGACAAAAATATTAAAATTCAACAATCTGGAATGTGTTTAACAACTCCAGTATCTTCTCAATTACAAACACTAATAGAACAAGAAATCAAATCTTATTTACCTAATTATAATGAATTATTCCTACAATATTATGTTTGGCAGCCCCATTCAGGAATTTCAATACATCATGATAAAGATTATATTTTTGGTGGTACAATATATTTAAACGAAAAATGGAGTGTTAATTCTGGTGGATGGTTTATTTGGGAAGATGCAAAAACTTCTGAAACAGGAGTTTATAAAAGTCTATTACCTACGAAGAATGTTATGGTTTTAAATGATGAACATGAACCTCATTTAGTTACTTCTGTTTCTTCGGGATGTTCAGAAAATAGATACACAATACAACTTTGGGGGCATTAATGAGAGAACCAATTTGGAAATCTTATATGATTACAACAGCAGAACCTATACTTAATTCACAGCAATGTGATGAACTTATCCGTATAGGAGAAAGTGAACCTAAAATAAACGCTTCTATTGGTGCAGGTATTAAAAATGAAAAAGTAAATAATAATTATAGAAAAAGTAATATTAGTTGGATACCTTTTCCTAAAGCCATACCTATATATCAAGTTATTGGACAATGGATGGAAACTACTAATAATAATTTTTTTGGATTTGATAATGTTCAGATAGCTGAACAAGGACAATTTAGCACTTATTTTAAAGGTGGATTTTATGATTGGCATATGGATAGTAATGTAACTATGTCAAGTATGCCTAATGTTAGAAAAATTTCTATGTCTTTATTACTTAATGACCCAAAAGAATTTGAAGGTGGGGATTTAGATATATTTTGTGGAGATTCTTTAGATTCTAAAGGAAATAAAATTACTTTACAAAGAGGTTGTGCTGTATTTTTTGCTAGTTTTTTACTTCATAGAGTAAATACAGTTACTAAAGGAACCCGTAAAGCATTAGTAATGTGGTTTAGTGGAACACCATTAAGATAAAATCATTTATATAACCTATTAATTTTGATATACTATCCTTTATGGGAATAAGGGATGAGATATTTAATTATAGCTTTTGTAATAGTAATGTTATTTGGATGTGAAAATACACGCCATTCTATAGGTATAAGTGGTAAACCTTTAGCTACAGGAGATAAAATGGAAGATAGTGTTAAATTTAATTATAAGATTATATTCGGTAAAGTAAGACCGAAGGAAGATGATGACGATTAATGGCTCTTAAAATTTCAGACGAAGCAAGAGTTCAGATGCCAATGAAAACAGTTGCTTCTTTGATCGCCCTTGTTTCGATTGGCACGTGGGCTTTTTTTGGTATTCAAGAAAAATTAAATACACACGCAACTAAACTACAAATTATGGAAAAAGATTTAGTTGAAAATACGGAGTTTAGAATCAAATGGCCTAGAGGATTATTAGGATCGCTTCCAGCCGATTCGGAACAATTTATGTTAATAGAAGAACTCTATAAACAAGTAGATAAGCTACAAGTTAGAGTAGATAGCATGTTGCACAATGAAGTTAATATAGAGGCTTTAACTAAAGCAGTTAATAAGCTACAAGGAGATGTAGAAAAATTAAAAGATAAGCAAAGATCATTTGCTAATGGAG